>Ga0307947_1000232_pt1 | contig 35949 bp, 29 predicted proteins | sample OrgLakmetagen232_FD_201840 | JGI IMG/M metagenome (GOLD analysis project Ga0307947, IMG submission 201840) | Saline water microbial communities from Organic Lake, Antarctica - #232 | ecosystem: Environmental > Aquatic > Non-marine Saline and Alkaline > Saline | place: Antarctica: Organic Lake...
CCCCCCCCTCCCCTGGGGGCATAACCACCCCCACCTCCGTACCCTCCCCGTCCTGCAGAGTGCACCAGAAGTGATGTGGAATCAATGGCGGGGAGAAATAGAGATGAGGACAGACAGAGGGGGAGGAGAGAAAGAGAGACCTTTGCCATACTTGTCCAGGGATAGAAATACGCGCCTCCTTTTGTGCTGTGCGTTGTCAGAAACATCAACAACGAGACAAGCTCACCTCCGTAGGCTCCCATGGCAGGAGGGGGTCCTCCTCCGCCGAACGCAGGCGGGACCCCGCCCATGGGAGGAGGGGGCGCGCCGTAGCCTCCGATCGCAGGCGCCCCGTAGCCCACGGGCCCTCCCATGGGCATCCCACCACCCCCTCCTCCGCCCATGGGTGGCATCGCTGGCCCGCCCAGCGCCATCCCGCGCAGGTGGGGAGGAATGTAGCTATTACCTTGGAAAGCCATAATGTAATAAAAAAGGAAGAGAGCCCCGCAAACTTGTATTGATTTTGACTCAAGTCGCGCTCAGCGACTCAATCAATTTAACTTGCTCTCTAAAATAGCACGAGACACGATCAAATAGATACGCTGCGAAACCCGACCCGTTCTTCCCGATGCAAACTCACGCCCACTGCTAAACTCCCTATCTCGGTAGTCCAATTCCTACGAGGATAAATTATATATTTGAAGCAGATGACATGCTGACACCCTGCGCTCTGTCGGGGGGAAAGCTTTCTGCTTAGTATACTACACTGTTCAATTTTTAAATTGGTGCAAATGATCAAAAACGTTGGATGCATCCAGCGACTTTGTCAATCATGGGTGAAGCTCATTCATGGCGCCCATGTTGTGCACACGCTTGAGAATGATGCAGTTAGGGAAAGCATGAGCTGTTTAGGCAACTGTCCATCCACCATTGTGCGTGCTCTTTCATCAATACATTCTTTAGGGTTTAGGGTTTTGGGTTTAGGGTTTAAACACCTTCCTGTACGGTCAGGCTGGGAACCTGTACGGTCAGCACTGTGGTCACCCAACGCCTTCAAGATCTCAGTCAATAATCCCGCCGCAGACGGTGACAACAGCGCTCACACATTGCTCAGCAGGGCAAGCGCAGGCAGCCACAGCGTTTATTCAAGCGTAGTCCGTCATGGTCGCCCCATCCGTCCCGAGCAGCATGTTCGTGCGCCGGTGTCTGCAAGGGGTGTGAGCAAGGATTGCACTCCAAAACACCATGACTGTGCTCAGATTGCACTCTCAAGCAACAAGATTGCGCTCAGATTGCACTCCAAAACACCACAACTGCGCTCAGATTGCACTCTCAAGCAACAAGATTGCGCTCAGATTGCACTCTCAAGCAACAAGATTGCGCTCAGATTGCAATCTCAAGCAACAAGATTGCGCTCAGATTGCACTCCAAAACACCACGACTGCGCTCAGATTGCACTCCCAAGCAACAAGATTGCGCTCGGATTGCACTCCCAAATACCGGAACTGCACTCCAACTGCACTCCAGATGACCAAGATTGCAATCCCAAAAATTGAAACTGCGCTCCGAGCGATCGCTCGGAGCGGTGTTGTACGCCAGCCGAGAGCAATCTGACTGCAATCCGAAAAGCGGCTGTTTGGCCGGGCGCTCCGAGCGCACTCCGAGCGCTAAGCTTCAGGACAGTGGAAGAGCCCATCTTCGCGTCCATCATCGATCATCAGCGGAAAGCAGACAAGAAGGAGATGAAGGAGGATGCGCTTGGAATCGGATGAAACAGCAGCAGGAGCAGGAGCAGCAGCAGAGAAAGGTCAAGGGCACGGAGTTGGCAGCACAGCAGGAGCCCTCTCTACAGGAGGTTGCGGAGGAGAGTGCGCTGTGGGTGCACCGTACTCCAGCAGTGCTTGGCAGGAAGGGGATCATTAGTGAGGGCGGGCAGCGGAGGCGACGTTCGTTTTTCATTGCCTCTAACGAACGCAAGCGTTAGAGGCAATGAAAAACGGGGTGAGCACAGTGTATGTGCTCGCTTGTGTGTTGCACCACAATGACGCATCCCCATTCAATTTCTGATGCTTTTCCGTGCACACTGAGCACCGAATGACGTGCATGTTTTGTAAACATTGCGATGCCTGCGCCACTGCCTTCTTGGCAAAATGTGCATTTATGTTCCTTGATGTACAATAACACACAGTTTGTGAATCTTTTGCAATCCTCTCACAGACATATCAGCTGACTCAACTCAGGGGCTTCAACCTCTGACAAATTTGCGCAGGGTGTAGATGCGCACTGGCTTGTGTAAGTCCTTCTCATATGAGGACCTACAGAAGCCAGTGCGTTATCTGTCAAAGGGAAATGTGCAGCACATTTTTAGATTGCTCAGTCAACCTCGAAGGATCTGCAGAAGGGTACGTCCACGCGCATCCACCTAACACATGTTTGCTATAATTGCATGTCTCTCAATTCTGCAAACACTCGCTTATTCTTCATGCCTGTTTCTCATCGCTGCAGAGTCTGCATGCACGTGCTGTACAGCCCTTGAGGTGACTCAAAATTTTAATTTTTGTTGTGACACAGGGGGGGTGGTCAAGAGACATTACCGGACATAATGCAGTCGCGTTTGGAGGAGCTCTTAAGTAACTGTGAAAGACAGCCACTTCGCAGTAAAAAGGGGTACAGAGGTGGGTTGAGCTGCATGAACTACTTGCAATCGTGAGCTCGCAGTTCTCTGCTCCAGATTTCTGGACATGTGGATGTGTTGTTCACTGATCAGTCAGGGATTCTTACAGAAGCCCTCCCTCTTTCACCATGCTCTTCACAGGCCAGTTAGAGATTGAGCAAGAAAGCAGGGATGGACAGGATAGCACAGGTAGGGCAGTGTTGAAAATGGATCAGTAACAGCCAAAAGATGCAGCGGCAGAGTACCCGGAAAGTAAATGTGTCAATGCTCTTCTGTTTGGGGGATAATTGGTTTTGTCAAATAGATAAAGTACTTGCTGCACCTGCTTCTGTTGTTCTTGCATCTTCCTTACGACCACTAAATGCCTTAAACTTCTTGCTTGCTTGCAGGCAGCCTGGGTAAAAGAAAGCGCAAGCCCACATCCAAATTTCTGGATGGAGGGCAGACCAGTTCTCAAGAGAACTAGGTAATGTAAGGCTCTTTCAACTTGAACACCCCCATTCAATATAGCCAACGTATGCAGCGCGTTTGCAATGTTAATTGTTTGCATTATGCCCCCTTCTCTTTCTTCTTTTTCGGTTTCAATGGTTGAATTCATTCGTTTCCTTTTTTTCGTTAGACAATCTTCTTTTTATTTTTTGCTGGCCTTTCTGAATCCCAGGAACTCATGTATAATAGCCAACGTATGCTGCGCATTTGCAATGTTAATTGCTTGCATTATGCCCCCTTATCTTTCTTCTTTTTTTGTTACAATGGGGGGTGACACTCACATATACAGACTTGCCATCTTCTCCGTTGAAGGTGAATGAGTTTCAGTTAGCATTTTGCCAAGGTGTTGCCATCTGTCGCCCGCAGACGGAGCCTGGAGCGAAAGACTCGGACCCTGACTGGCAGCCCGGACGCATTGATGACGAGGACGTGCTACAAAAGACGGATGCGCGCACCAATACGTGATGTTTGCGAGCTCCGGCAGGCCTACAATGCAAGTCTCTTCCTTAAGTGCCCGTGCGTGTGTGCATGCGTGTGTGCGTGTGTGTGCGTGCTATTTAGCAGGCGTGTGTGCGTGTCTGCATGAGTGCGTGTGTTCATGCGTGCGTACACACATGCATCTTTGAATACGAACAGAGCCCAGAGGCCAGCTATCAGTGTGCTCGCACAAAGTGTGCGATACCTGTATTTATGCTTATGTAGTTCTGCACCATTGTTCCCTTTTATAGGGGAAGTGCCCTGTGTGTTGCAACACCTTTGTACTGTCGCGGCACCTGTGCTCTTGCATGCGGCTCAAACCTGACAAGGCTGCCGAGGCCGGACAGCAGGGACGGCTGTCCGCACCCCAGCTACTTTTTGTATGTGTGAAAAACAGAACTGTATTTGTACAGCCTTGCGTGTGCCTTGATTTAATGTGCATCTTTTTTGGGTAGAACTGCCTGGAGGAATTATTAAGGATATACAGGAACCTTTTTGTATGTGAAAAACAGAACTGTATTTGTACAGCCTTGCGTGTGCCTTGATTTAATGTGCATCTTTTTTGGGTAGAACTGCCTGGAGGAATTATTAAGGATATACAGGAACCTTTTTGTATGTGTGCAAAACAGAACTGTATTTGTACAGCCTTGCGTGTGCCTTAATTTAATGTGCATCTTTTTTTTGGTAGAACTGCCTGGAGGAATTATAAAGGATATACAGGAACCTTTTTGTATGTGTGAAAAACAGAACTGTATTTGTACAGCCTTGCGTGTGCCTTGATTTAATGTGCATAGCTTTCTTTTTCTGTAGCAACAGCCTGAGTGCCTTGCTCCACCTGAGAAAGCCCTTGTCTCTGTGGGGGTGGTCTTAGTAGACAAGCATGTAAGATTTAGAGGCCCTCAGCAGGTACAGGTGCGGATGAAGTACACTGATGCGTCGTTATTGCTCCATCCAGAATTTTGGATGTGGGCTTGCGCTTTCTTTTACCCAGGCTGCCTGTGCTTTCCTGTCCATCCCTGCTTTCTTGCTCAATCTCTAACTGGCCTCTGTACCCCTTTTCACAGTAATATGGTCCTAGAATCCAGAAGGAATAATGTTGCAAATGTAAAAAACAGATACGGAAGAAAAGGATGCAGACAGCAACGATGTAATAAAGACCTCAGCAAACCTCGGCGTGACGTCCACCTTGTCGAGATCAAGTACTGTGAGGACACCAGACCTCAGAACCAGCTGAACGCCGCAAAGGAACAGCACAAAGACCTCTGCAACATTCTCCAAGGAGCCTCTATTACTCTCCACATCATCCTTTTGGGTGTGAGCGGCACCATCTACAACACTCACACTCTGAAGCCTTTCAAGGAACTGGGTCTCAATTCTCAAAGAGTTAAGAAGCTTGCATCCAAGCTCCATGTGCACTCTGTGAACTTTGCTGCTTAACTTGTCCATACCAGACGTGCCCTTTCCAGTACTGTTATCAACCGTCATCAGGAGCCGGTTTGGCCAAGCCTGCAACCCTCCTGATCCCCATTGGTTTTTCCTTTCCTTTTCGTGGTGGAGAAGCTTTACGGTACTCGGTACCAAAGTGGCTCCTTTTCCTTGATTAATGTGGGGAGTGGCTTTCACTGCCTGCGTGGTTTTTTCTTTCTTCTATTTCTTTTCAAAAGGGTTTACAAAGGGTTTACAAACGGGGGTAACCGGCAGCCACATGTGTTGGGCTGATAGGCATTGCTGGATCAGCCAGCGTAAAGTAAACGTAAGGTTGTATAAAAAGAACTGGTCTCAGCCAGTGCCATAATGTTCTCTTAGGAAAGTGATAAGTAAGAGGTGAGGAATGAATGATTGAAATGAAAGGCAAAACCTGAGGTAATAAAAAGAGCCTGATGGAGAGCCACAACAAGCAGTTCAGGCGTGTTAACTGAACACCAGAATGTATAACCCAAGGGGAAGAAGGGAGCACAACATACATAAGAGACCCATGACTGTTCAAAGCTGAGTTCAAATATAACATTTGACTTACAACAGTGCACCAGCATGTACGTTCTAAGAAAAGCACAGAAAAGAGTTCGAATGAAAAAACCTTCGCCTCAAGTTGTTAGGTTGTTTGAGCCCCATCCTGGCCTAGCTAGTTGCTGCACTACATAGAAACTCAACCATCTCAGTCCACACTCCCGTGATGTTCAAGCCACAGCAAGCTAGCCAACAAAACACCACAGCATCACCCTAAAGGTGCAACTCACAGCAAGCAAAGCAAAGGCACCACGACACACAGCCAGCCCAGACTATCTATTAGAATAGGGGCGTTCCTTTGTTAACGAAGGGGAAGGTAGGCCTGGCTCTGACGTACCGCCGAAATGCAAGCAAGCAGGCTCCACCGTCTATTTACTCCGTCCACTGTGTACCGTCAGTAGGCAAGCATGGCAAGAGCCCCATCCTGGCCTAGTGCGGGAGCTTTATGAGCGTAATGGTTCATGCATCAATTCGTTCCTTGCCTTCGAGCTGGCGTCTCTGTTGCTTGGTGGGGTGGGCAGCTAGAGAGGAGAGAGAGGAGCTGTTTTTGGGGGCTGCATGCGTCCTTTGTTCTCTCTTCTGCTCCGCTGCACTTGTTCTCTTGGCACTCCTGGTTTTGTGAGGCTCTCTCAGCCTCTTGTTTCCTGTTTCTGACTGAGGCTTCTTATACACACACATTCTGAGACATACCAACAGCTTTTTTCTCTTTCTCCATGATGCATTCTCTTCGCGCTTATTCAAAACAAACGTTCTCTCTCTCTATACACTTTTCTCTTCTTCATACTTCTGTTTCATGTTCCCTCTAGCTTCTTTTTCTGGTGTATTGTTCAGTCTGGCCTCTTTCTCTTCTTGAAGCTGGCTTTTTTATGCTATAGCTCAACTGCCCTCGCTGGCGGATATAGCTGTGTAACCCTTACCCTTACCCTTACCCCTCTGTTGCTTGAGCTTGTCTTTGGCCCGACGCCGTTGTCTTGGGGTCTTCTCAGAAGTAGGGAAGGGGCCTCGAAGTTCAGCCAACAAGAAAGCAGTCACGTATCACAAGTGGTGTGGGAGTTCTGAGAGTAGTCCTAGAGGTTCTCCATTTTGTTTTCCCTCCTACTTGTACAAGGATTTGGACAAACATGTGTTGAGGAATTTCAGCAGGTTCAGATTGCGTGTACACCATTTGAAAGTGGAGTCTTGCAAATGGCATGGTGGTTCTAGCATTTGTGATAAATGTGAGTGTGGAGAAGTTCAAGATGAGAAGCATGTGCTTTTCTTTTGCAAGTGTGCTGAAGTGTGCGAGCTGCGCATGAGATACAGAGACCTTTTTGAAGGAATGTTTAAGACTCTGCGTGTGTTTGCTCCTTCGAGCTCTGAATTTATTCCTTTCTTAACTTGTCATCACAGTATCACTGATTTTGAGATCAATGCATTCCTGAATCAAGACTCATACAGACTCCTCAAGTTTGTGTCAGATTTAATTTCAAATTTTGACACTGTTTGATTTTGTTTTACCAGCCAATTGCCATCAGCCAGAGACTCGGGCTGTAGGCCATCCTTGTAACCCCTTGTAACCCCTTGAAGGTCAGCCAGCCGAGGAGTTTGCGTGCATAGGAGCACTGTCCATCAGGGTCTATTTGAGGGAGTAGAGGCTGGTACTTGAGGAGCCAGACGGCCATGTCGACGTTGTGTTCTTCCTTGAGTAACTCCTTCTCGGCCACCCAGTCCTCCTTGGTCCTGAAAACCCAGCTTAGGCGGAACGGGCCTCCGCCGTGGGCCTCCGCTGGGACGAGGGCCTCCATCTCACGATTTTGGCTTGCCTTTACATTTTCCCTTATTACTATTTACAAGGATGCAAGGCCTCAATACACAAAATCCTATCTACAGTATCAATCACACACACGCCCTCGTCATCTAACACTAACACTGTGTGGCCTTCTGGAAACCCTCCATGGTAAGATTGGCCGTGAAGGCGGGTATGCTTTTGAACTTGTTGACGAAGGTATCCACCTGCGTGTGAGGAAGGTGAGCGCAATTGAAGATCTGGATGTTGGGTCAAAATGCATTACGGTATTTGCTATGGTAAGTAGAAGCCCAAATTGAATCCTTCCCTGGGTTAGCCCAGTGCTGCGCAAATCACAGACCTTCTGTTTGAATTTTGCAAAAGGTTGCGTGTCCTACACCTGACAATTTTGACAGGACCCAGTTCGACCCACAACCATACGTTTGATCATTCAAAAAAAACTTCCTGCCTTGTACTGAAACGTCACACCCTCAACTGCCTCACACATTATGTTCAGTGATGTTACACCCTGTAATGCCTCGCACCCTGGCGTGATGTCCAGCGCCCTTTCTGATGCCCCACCCAACTGTTTCCCACCCTCTAAGTCCGGAACACAATGTTATGTCATACCTCTCTAGCAAGCTTGCCAGTGGTCCAGGGTGTGGGCACCAACTCCATACCACGCTCGCGCGTCAGCCTGAGTGTGCAAGCACGTGTGTTGGCATGTATCATCATCTTGTTTGTAGGTTTGAAGCACATGGTGGTGACAGCCTCCTTAAAACGAGGTTGATTCCATCCCTGCCTTTGTAATTGCGTTTGTCAACCCAAGATTGGGGCTACAAAGCAGCAAGGGCATTGCCATAAATCATGCATATGTACATTTTATTCTTTGTCTAGTACTTGTATTTAAGCATGCCGATAAATGTCTTAGAACAGGCCCAATCCATTTCCCAACATTCCGAGTAATTATGTGAATTTAACATGGAGCTGTCCTAGTTTGGAAGGCTGGCATCGTTTTGACCGCATAGGAAGGGCGGTTTTGCACAACTTACACACACACACGCACGCACGCACACACACACACAACTTACACACACACACACTGAAATACCTGAACACCAGGAGAGCGTCTGGCTCGTGGAAGTGCTGCGGCCGTAAGCTGAGAGTGGTGGGGGCACTGCCGGCATTACGTGCAGCTGTGGCCTCTGAGGTCATGTCCACCCTGTTTGTGCGTTTGCGTGTGGGTCTACTCCATTGCTGAACGCATGTTAACCTTTGCTTACACGTTAATCGTCACAGACACATGATATAATTGGAAGTCGGCATAGAGTCATTCAGATATATGTTTTATACCTATACGTATTGGTGTGTGGTGTGTGAAATTTTGCTGTACCGCTGCTAAAGTATGAAGATGCCAACTTTGGACAAAATAGGTCGAACAACGGACTTTTGGGGACGTTCCACAGCCAAAACGTAATCACAACGTCTCCAGCCATTGAATTTGGGCCAAAAGAGTGCATATTTCCCAAGTCTAATCTGTAAAGGTATTCATACATTGTATTTGACACTGGCGTCAGGCATCTCTCACGTGGCCGACTTCAAAAGCAACTCTGTCCGCCATCTTACAAGATTGGACTAGCCAGAGTAAACCCACTTTTTTTAATGCACTTGTTGCTCAGTTCAGCAACTCAATATAACATCAGTGGGTTACCTTCAGCAAGGCCAATCCTGAAAGACGGAGGTCTTACACGCCATTCAAGTTGACATTCCTGCTGAGGGTTCAATGACTGGTATATCTTATTTCCAGATCCCCAACCTTGAGTAAATTATATTCTCAACATCCCACTTGCGTACCTGCTACATGGTTAAGTTAACATAGCATCTAGATTGAATCATAAAGTTCACCCTCTATGGAGGTGCACTGGGGTTGGTAGTAGCCAGGGTATACCCTTGCACACCAATTTAAGGGTACATATCAGTATATGCAATGCCGCACAACAGTGGCGCTCCCTAATTATGATGCGTCTATACAAGCATCTGACAAACAAGAGTTACAGCAGGACTTGAGGCCCTTTAAGCAATGCTGTGCATCCTGTGTGATATGCCCCACGTGCACAGCAACAAAATATGATGCATGGTTCAACTTAAAAAATATACACAACCAGCTCCCAGTCTCCTGTGCAAGTAAAAACAAACAAAACTGCCGTTCCTATATCAAGCCTGGGCTGGAGCAAAAAGCAGCAAAGGCGTCTAGCCGCTATGAATGGCCCATCTGGATTTCTAACACCTTAGTCAATGAACTAACCACTAGTAGTGTTGGCTAGTAGTGTTGGCTAGTACCTAGCCAACATTAGTCACTCCAGAGTATAACAAGTGGCCACGTGTCCCCCTGCCCAGCTCAGTGTCAATGACATCAGCTGCGCCAGGTCAAAGTAAAACATACACGTCCTATCTCATCTGCTCCATTCAAACATTGTTTCATGAAACAGCTGAGCAAGGAGAACTTGTAGGGTTGGCCAGAACCATATATATACGGTGTATATACGGTATTTTTGGCAGGGGAATCACCAAATATACGGTCATATACGGTGAATATATACGGTTCAGGCCAACCCTAAGAACTTGCCATGTTCAACTGAGTGCACTCCCTTCACTCACCTATAGCCAAACAAAAGGTGCACCGCTTCCCTGAACGCTGCCGCCCTCTCTTTGAACACCTCGCGTAAGCGCACCATTGCCTTGTCGGCTTCGCTGATCTGAGACGGGGAGGAAAGCGGCAATGCTGATCAAATTGAAACATCTGTCAAGATGAAAGGCTACTTGCTGGTCTGGATTATAAGGAGATTGCATGCACTGATTGAGAATCCCTACCCTCACCCATTGAGATATGTGCCAGCAGCGCACATTGCAGGGCAACTGGTGCAGAATTGCCCCAGTTGACTCAGCCAACTAACGCCAAACCACCACTCGTGAGCCACGCAAGACATTCTTTCTCCCAATACAGAGAACGGAAAAAATAAAGGAATTGCAGGACATTGAGTTTGATTTGGTAAGACGCAAACACACCTTGTGCCGCAACACTGCAATCTCCGCATCCTTGGCGGCCACAGCAGCCAATCCGCCCCCGCTCTCTGACATACTTCTAATCTCAATCCCCCTTCGACCTGAGGCACTACAACTAACACCCCCTCCCTCCCTGGCAGCTCCAGATCTGTCTGCTATATTGCCCGCACATGCCTCTTCTGTGTGTGTGTATGTGTGTGTGTGTTTGTGTGTGTGTGTGTGTGTGTGTATGTTTTTGTGTGTGTGTGTGCGTGTGTGTGTGTGTGCACGCGTGTGTGCATGTGTGTATGTGTGTTTGTGTGCGTGTACGTGCCTGTGTGCCTGCGTGTATGTGTGTGTTTGTGTGCGTGTACGTGCCTGTGTGTGTGTACATGTCCCACCTGCGTGCCCTTGCTGTGCCTCTGCCTGTGTTTGTGTCAGTGCTTGCTGCTGCAGCTGCTGCTGCTCTTCAAGCTGCGCACTCAAGCTGGTCACGCTGGCTTTGAGTGCAGTGTTTTCAGCATGTAGCACGCCCACCTCATCCCCACGAGCCTGAATGCGGGTCACACACAGGAGCACACACATATGAGGTCGAAAACAATAAAGCCCCATACATACAGAAAACAAGACTGTAGTGTATCATGGTGACCTTCTGTAATGTAACCAGAATGCTCGCATATGATGATAGGCGAAAGTGATGTATGTAGAGTGAGGAACATGTTGACACAGTATAGAAAGCCTGTGCCACCTGGTTCCCACCTGGTTCTGATACTCTGTCTCTGGGTTCATCCTTAAATGCAACACACGCACACTGCCTGAACGGCTAAACTCCCCGCGTCCTAGCTTCTCCTGTGTGAAGCAGCAGATACACACACCGCCTGAGCTACTGAGCAGTGCACGGCCACTGAGCCACATGCACGTTGCAGGGTAAATGTCGCCCAAGCATTGACATCTTCTGCAGACTTTGGGCAAACACAAAGGCGAAGATCAGCAGCTCGACAAGCAAAGCAGATGCTACGCAGTGGGTGGGCTTCCATCTCATGCGGCTGCTCAACATTCAGGCCAGCCTGAACAAGCATCTGGTAATCAGTAAGCAGCGCATTTGTCCCATACCACCTAAGAAGACGTACTTATATCTGCAAACCAGTTGAAGAGTGCACACTTTGTTACACCTTATTTTAACAAGCCCTTCCTTGTTGCACATGCATCACACCTCAGCACTTATGTACTGAGTGCCCTCACATTGAGCTCAACTCTTGAACACACCTATTCCTCCCAAGTTTTAGAAACCAGTGAAAGCTTCACATTGCATGGATGCATCTCCTTGCGCAAGGTCAAGGTCGAAACATTACGCCACTCTTCACAAACACTACTTCACGCTTATATGTGTGCCTTTCAACTCCCCCAAATACCCACAATCTATCCAGCACACAAACACACACATGCACGCACACGCACACGCACACACGCGCACCCACCTGCAGCATGCCCACTTCCCTTGCCAGACCATCTGCTTCCTTCTCCAGCTGGCTGACCCGCTTCTCTGCTGCCTCAGCGCGACTTGAGGCAGAGGCGAGGGCACCTTGGGTGCCGGCTTCCCTCCGAGAGAGGGAAGACATGTCGTCCTGGAAGCCATGTTTCAAAAACTCCAGTTACAGGCATGTTGCACACACGTGGCATAAATAAATGGTACGATCTGCATCAGTTATTTTGTCAAGAACACAAGCCTACTGGTAGCAAAGACACGGAATTGGCCTGTGTCCAGATTTGCAAAAGAGAAGGGGGGCGTGTTATCCTCGACGCTTGATGGAAATGTGCGGCACACGATTATGCAGCCGTGTTCAGTCAACTATGCTGACCGGACTTTTTATGTAATACCAGAAGCCACATACAGAGGCTGCCTTGTGCTACTGCACACATGGCAGGGGACTGACGCACTGCTGTCCGGTTGACACTTCACAAGGCCTCTGTGGCACCAAGCACGCTGCGGTTTGGCCTCCCTTTGCAGTTTGCATGTAACGGCATGCATCTGGCTGGAAGAATGTTGCATGTAATCACAGTTTGACTCAGCACTCAGCATGACATCAACGCAGAGAGAAAATAGAGCTCTTGGTCAGCACACCAGAGCACACACTCTATCACTACTGCACCTCCTGGTGAATCACGCACACACACACACACACACACACACACACACACACACACAAATACACACCCTTGCAAACACTTCCACTTCTCCTAAAGATCACAACAAGGTGTGAGCTTGCGCTTTTTCCGCCTGCTGCTGGAGAGCCAGCTGGTGCAGCACAAGACCCATACACGTGTCACGTCACCGCCTCCCAGCGGGACACACACATGATCACGCAACTGCTCAGCCTCCACCTGGTACGTACACACCAAAGAAAGAAACAACGTGCACGCACTTGTAGTCTGTCGGCTTCGTGCTGCAGTGTCTGCACCTGAGCTTCCAGCTGAGCAGCCCGGGCGATGGCCTGGGAGGCAGCCAGCTGTGCACCTACACACATCACATGCAGATGATTTGTCAGAGACTTGCTACCAACACACATCACATGCAGATGATTTGTCAGAGACTTGCTACCAACACACATCACATGCAGATGATTTGTCAGAGACTTGCTACCAACACACATCACATGCAGATGATTTGTCAGAGACGCGCTACCAACACACATCACATGCAGATGATTTGTCAGAGACTTGCTACCAACTGCTGTGCTGGCCGTGGATCGGTGAACCAGTGAAACTACTACGCACAGCTCAAGTGCAAATCTAGATGCGCACGTGTGACTGCATTAGATGGTATATACATATACATATATATATTATATAACAGGCGCGTGCGCACCTATTGAGTTTGGGTTTCCGCCTGAGTTTGGAGGAGGGTCTCGCAGAGCATGGTGCAAAGAGTTGCGTTCCTGCGATTGTAGTACGAATTGTGGAGTATGGCAAAGCATGCAACGCGCAGTAGGACATGCAAAGCCCACGAGAAATAGGCACAGAGAGAAGGGTTACGTTCCTGCTTTTACAAACAAATGTTTTTGTGGGTGTGTGCAACAGCTACTTTCGCAACATATTAAAAAAGGAGGGTACTTGCACTTTTGCAATCAGCTGCTTTGGTAATTTCAATCGGCCAGAGCGTTCTTAGGTAAACATTGATCCTGAAAATACGAATCAGCAATAATGACATGTCGCCTTAAGCGTTCTACTTCCTCTGCACCACTGTTGTGGCTATTGGCAACAGCACAGATACACAGATGCAAGGAAACAGAGCAAGATCCATACGTAGGTCCATAAATGAGTACGCAGCACTCGACCGCAAAGAGGCCTAGGGTAGCGCAAATGTACACAAATAGGCTAGTGATTAATAGCTGCAACACAGGCACTTGGTCATACAAGCATATCATGCCGACCCACTTGTGTGATTACAGCTAGTTTGCGCTGTGCGATGGCCACATCTGCCAACGCAGCCTGCAGCTTTGATGAGGAGCTGGACGCCTGCAATCAAAAGGGTCCGTAGCAAAATGTGTCATTGCACTGAAGCACTGAAGGGAAAGCTGTCCCACGTGTTCAAGAACCCCACCCAAACAAGGTGGCTGGGGATACAGAGAGGAAGGGAGAGCTCAGTGATACGACTTAGTAGTATATTAGGCCCAGGTGGTTCAGCCTATATATTTGATAGCGTCAAATTTCTGCCTCAAGCCCCCTTGACTTCACAATTGTATAATTTAAATCACTGACACCTCCTTCCTTGCAGCTTACTACCCTCCCTACGCCACTTATGGCTTATGCCAGGAGGCAGCTGCCCCCTATGCGCAGATCACAACCCTCCCTACGCCACCGATGAGTTCTGTCAGGTCGCACCTGCCCCCTATGCGCAGATCACAACCCTCCCTACGCCACCGATGACTTCCGTCAGGTCGCACCTGCCCCCTATGCGCAAGCACATCCTCTCTGCATTTGCACGTCACAACACCAACCCACTTTCTCCGCGACGCCCACCTGCTCTGAAAGTGACGTGACCTCTTCCTGTGTAGCGTCGGACCGAGCCCTCAGGGCCACCGCCTCTTCTTCACGCATGCGCAGTGTGGCTCGTGCTTCTGCATACGCACACACACATGCATGTGTGCAACTTGCAGAGCACGAATCAAATAGTTCCTCTGCCCACTCCTGGACTTCAGGCGGCCAAACAAGCCAAAAGGACAGCTGCTGGCATATGATACATACTGCAAAATAAAACACAAATGGGCACACTAGAGATACAAGCGTAGGCACGGTACAAAGCTTATTAAGGTGTACCTGTCCTGATGACATGCCGCACGCACACACAGTCATGTGCATAGACGTAACAGAGGTACACATTACGGCAAAAGCACATACCTCCTGCTTCTGACACCGCTGCTTCTAGCGCAGCCAGTGCAGCTTCAGGACCACGCACGCCCGGAAGGGCCTGCGTACATGACGCACCACACAACCTAAGCATTCTGCAGTGCGATATTGCGGTGCTACGCGTTGTATGCAAGGGACGGTGTGACACAGGAAAAAAATGCGTTGCATCCCGTGTATTTGCTATAATGCAAACATACCAAAGCAGGTTATGCGCATACTCACCCCTATCCCTACTCTATACGCACAGCACACGCACACACATATGTACACAAAAGCACATTAGTACGTTTACTTCCTTCCTGGCAGCTTCAGTTAAGCCTCGCAGGACCGCGTCAGCTAAGAATACAATTAACACAAAGCAACAGATCAGTACGATGATTGACAGCATTTTCTAGCCTGTCATGTGTGAACTTCAGTGTTTGCAGTAGGGAAATCCAGCACTTCAACTGTGCATCACACCCTCTGCCATTTGTGTGTGTAAGCCTAGCCCCACCCCTTGAGTAACCTTTGCCACCGGCCTGGCTCTATTAAGAGTGTGTTTCACTCAGCTTGCCTCAAGCTGGTCACCATTGACAGCGTCATTGACAGGAATCAACTTACACTCAATCTACTTAGCCCTTTCTCCAGCCACGTATTGTGCGCATGCACACAGATCTTAAGCTCATTCCCACACCTTGAGAAGCTGCTGCCATTTGCCCAGCTGTGCCTGAGCTTCACCCAGCTCCCCCCTCAAGCTGGTCACCATGGGCAGGGCCAGCTGGTCAGCTTCAGACACGCCACCGCCACCACCACCACCACCACCACCACCACGCCCCCCTCCTTCTCCTCCCACAGAGGTCGGGTAAGAGGTGGACGGAGTTGGCCTCACACTTTGCAGGTGCAGCTGGTGCTCAAGGTCACGCACACGCTGCTGCAGTGCAGCTGTGCTGGAGGAGGTAGACAACGCCTGCGTATGCATGTATTTTTGTGCTGAGTTGTTGATTGTTCGGAGGCTAAATGTCTACATGGCTAAAGGTCGGTTGAAGTGACAGGTGCATGCAGCTTGTTGCTACTCAGTTCAGCGCAAGTGCTTGGCACCAAGTGAATAATGGCGTAGGCCATGCTGCTAGGAAGGTTGGGAGATGCCCTGGCGTGTCTCTGAAAATAGGAAGTGTGCGTGCATAGGTTAAGCCTATACAGACAACCTTGGCAAGTTGAAATATGCCGTGGTCAGGCAGAGTACTGTATACAGGAAAGAGGAAAGTACTGGAAGGTTTTGAGAGGCAGGTTTTGATTGTGCACGCTGAAAGGAACACCAGTGAGGTGAAGGACGTCTGTCCATGCAAGAGAGAGACATACCGCACATTTTGAAACAAAAGAAGTAAAAAGCAACGTGTAAGCTTCCCATACAAAGCCATTATCCTCAAACTTGCAAATAAAACCCGTGAGTCGAGGTGTCTAATGCAGCTACTGATTGCAAGGGCTCTTTCCCAACTTGCTAGCGAATAAACTCAGACTGAACTTGCAAAGCAATCAACGTATAACACGCATTTGCTGCAAGCTGCGCCCCACCTGCTTTGACAGTTGGTCCGAGAGCTGCTGCCGCAAAGAGGCTGCCGTGTCTGCTCGTGCCGAGGCTGTGGCCTCTGCCTGTGTGCGTGTGTACGTGTGTGTACGTTTGTGTGTACGTGTGTGTAGGTGTGTGTGTACGTGTGTACGAGGCTGTGGCCTCTGCCTGTGTGTGTGTACGTGTGTGTGTATGTGTGTGTGTGTACGTGTGTGTGTGTACGTGTGTATATGTGTGTGTACGTGTGTGTGTACCTGTGTACGAGGCTGTGGCCTCTGCCTGTGTGTGTATGTGTACACATGCGCAAAGCAGAGTTAAATAAAATAAGGGCAAGGGCAACAGCAGAGCAGCAGCTTTGAAGTGGCTGTAGAGCAGCAGCACAGATACGCAACAATTTACGCACAGCTTTCTCAGGCTGTCCGTTGACAAAAAGAAGGAGATTTGCAGTATGCCGGTGCATTTAGGCAGCAGGATGTAAACTTCTACCGGGCATCCTTTGAACAGGTAAACGTCAAATGAACACCCTACGCCATTATACAATTTTAAACCTGCAAGTAGGTTGCACATATGTGAGTCATACGTTCCGTTCCTTGGCACTCCGACTAATGGTTCTTGCCAAAACTCATTTTCTTTTTCTTCTAGATCCTGCTTTACGTAGACCTGGTAGATTAGACGAAACGACAAAACTATTAGTTTTTGTTTTTCATCTACCGCCTAATTTTTGTAAGGCAATCAGGCGATCTCTTGGATCTGTAGCGGGTGTCTCCCTTTCCTTGCCACTTACGTAGGGACACTGCACAGACTGTTGAGGCAGACAAAGCACAAGCATATTAAACAGCAAACATAGTGCAATTTATTCCACCATATAACAAGGCTGTTGTGAGGAAGACACACGCACAGTCAGACAATACGGTGGGGGGGCCTGTGGTGTTTGGTATTCAGCCACTTTCAAAAAAGACGAGCACAAAGGGAGAAAAGTCCAAAGCAGTGAGAGTTGGAAAATTGCACTATGCTGAATTGCAGCAAACATAGTGCAAATTTTAGCCACATATGCACCCTTGCCACCTATGCACTCTGAGAGAAGGTGCAGGAAACATGACCGGCTGATCCGGAAGAACACACTGCACACAGCCGTGCACCATAAGCTTCCCTGTTATAGTTACGAGCACACTTTCTATCATTCTGGCCAAGCATTCAAATCAGGCGCAGGTGTGGTGTGCCCACTATTACACCGGCTTGCTCACCTCTGCAAGCTATGCAGCACCACTACACCAGCTGGCACTATTACACCGGCACTACTACACTGGCAAGCTGTGCAGCACTATGACACCGGCTGGCACTATTAGACCGGCAATACTACACTGGCAAGCTGTGCAGCTCCACTACACCGGCTGGCACTATTAGACCGGCACTACTACACTGGCAAGCTGTGCAGCACCACTACACCGGCTTGCTCACCTCTGCAAGCTGTGCATCACCATTACACCGGCTGGCACTATTACACCGGCACTACTACAATGGCAAGCTGTGCAGCACTATTTCACCGGCTGGCACTATTACACCGGCACTACTACACTGGCAAGCTGTACAGCACCATAACACCGGCTGGCACTACTACACTGGCAAGCTGTGCAGCACCACTACACCGGCTGGCACTATTTAACCGGCACTACTACACTGGCAAGCTGTGCAGCACCACTACACCGGCTTGCTCACCTCCGCAAGCTGTGCAGCACCATTAAACCGGCTGGCACTATTACACCGGCAATACTACACTGGCAAGCTGTGCAGCACTATTACACCGGCTTGCTCACCTCCTTAAGCTGTGCAGCACAGCGCTTGTGCATGTTGGCTTCTGACGCTGCCCGCTGCTCTGCAACCGCAGCAACGCCCTCCACCGCACGTACTCGCTCAGCAGCCTCTGCGCGAACAAGCTCAAGCTCACGCTGCAAAGTGCGGGTTTGTATGTGCGTGTTTGCGGGCCAGTGCGTGTACTCAGGGTTGTTCCTTTTAGCACACTCCCACGTAAGCAATGGTCCCCATTCCCAATGTCCTCTTCCACGTGCTACAGGTTTACGTTATCATGGCAATTTGTGGCTGTTTCTTTCAGGCGCAACACCTAAAGGGGAAGCACCTTGCATGTTAAAACCCCAATAGGGACGAGTGGCATTAATCAAAACCTAGGAAATGCTCCAAAAACTGAGGATGTGCCGAGGGGGGGACCATTGTTGTTGGATCTTTATAGCGTGCACCTGACAGAAGCACACAGTGCTATTTGATTCGTCGACATGACAGTGCTTTAACTCCTCTCCAGCGCCTCATCCTGACCAAGCCCTCTGTAAACCCTTCCCGCTTTCCCTACTGCACACAACAATGACATCAACGAAATCAACGAAATCAAATAAGCAGACCCTTCCAGAGCCCTCACCTGAAGCGCTGCTAACTGCATTGAAGAGGAGCGCCCTGACTTGCTTGCTTCTGCTTTCAAGACGCGTGCGGAGCCTGCAAGCGGAGGTGGAGGGAGCAGTGCTCAGCGTACGACAGACTTGTACCGTGCGTAGGGTGTGAGGATGTGATGTAAAAAGTATATTACATATAAAACAATTAACTTTGTGTATAGCATAGTAAACAAAGGGACCCAATGTTAACTATTAAAATAGTGCCAACTTATACTCTCCAGGCTGAACTTTTTGTACAGCATTTTCTCCCAGGTTTTCAGGACATCAGCGGAGATTTCAGGGGTCTAGAAACCACGCCCCACTTGATAAGAGGATTTATATTTTGTTTAGGAGCTATACATGATCATATGGTTGGAATGGTCGTTACAAGCTTCACACTTTAACTGTAGTTCAGACTTGCACAGTTTGCATCTTATATGCTTATATGCAATACACGTTAAAATTGCACCGCACGATATGTAACTGACAAAAAGAGGCTTATTGTGCGCGTAAACATTGTACACCCTGCCCACCACAGAATGGCTCTCACAGCATTAGTACACGACCAGGCCACCACAGCAATAGCACACTCTCACAGCAATAGCACTCTCACAGCATTAATACACGACCACAGCATAAGTACACAATCACAGCATTAGCACACCCTGCCCACCACAGGATGGCTCTCACAGCATCAGTACACGACCAGGACTATCATAGTTCCAGGACGCCGGTCAAAATCGCATTCGCAGTCCAAAAGCGACCCCGAAAAAACCCCAGCAACTTAACGCTTGAGAGATATGTATGGTTTTTAAAAGAACACTGAACAATCTGTGGAAATGAGCCACTACGTGACATTGCTCTACCTCAGTCCTCTGTTTTGATGAGGTAGATGAGCACACATCACATAAAAGCATGTAATTTTTATATTTTGGGGTGTGCAGCATTTTGGTACACGTGGCGCTCAAGCCAAAAAGGCGTTTAGCGCTTAAGACTTTCCCAAAGATTTGCCAGAATTATTACTATTCCTGTACACTGTCTCCGATTAATGAAGAAAAGTGGAAAAGGGCTTTGCATGAAAATTTTGGAGTTTGCATTCAAATTGCGAGGACTGAAGAAATTTCAAGAGAGGGAATTGCCATAAGGCAAAGAGCTTGCTCGAGCCCTGGTCCCTGGTTGACCAGCCAAGTTAGCTACACAGGGTACTCCTCGTAAAGTTTAATACCGCGGCTTTGAAACACAGGGTAAGATTGCCAATGAAGACAATATTAGCCCAAAAAGTGCCGCTTGCAACTGGAAAACACTTAGAAGCTCACCATACTGGATCAGCGGCAGATACAAAAATAAAGAGCGCATGGCAGATTGACGCAACCCACCTTCAGCCTGGGAGGCGCGCTCCTCTGCTGCCGCAAGTCTTTTTTTGAGGTCCTCCAAGTCCTGCTCAAGCTCGAGAGACTTGGATAGCTGTGTATCTAGCAACTTCTCCACCTGCTGCGTATACGACTCCTGCAACATGGTACGTGCGTGTTTGCATAAGTGTACATAAGAACATGACCGCAAGCGTGCCCGTGAGCGGTTGCAAGGACCGCACTGAAAATAAGTCAAGTCACGGGTCGTCCCCATGCCAAAATCACTACAAACAGTGCCGTTAAGATGTCAAATAACAATGCTGCAAGGTCAAAATTTGGGCAGGGGTCACAGGAATGCCTGCAAGTGAGAGGCGCTCAGGCAAGGACACAGGGGAAAATACAATGTTCTGTCGCTCCACGTATGCTGCAAGTTTCAGCCTGGTTTTTGCCCTAGAATAGCAGGGTGAAGTCAAGCTCAATACAAATAGAGTGGGGCCAACCGTGGGCCTGGTAGGATCTTGATGAAATTATTGAAGCGCAGCAAGTTTGGCTTGAGCTTTCAGCCCCATTTTACATCTTCACTTTTGCAACAGATTTGCGGGGTTAATTAAGTACAAACGTTTCAAGCATCTGGTTCCAGATCGTGAGCACATCGCTGGATTGTTTTGCCTGATTTTATTGAAGATGTGCAAATATATAAATAAGCAATTGAGTTATTCAATGCAATTTCCAGGTCCCAAAATTTTGAAGTCATTGGGGAGATATGGCTGATCTAAGCTTATTGGCATTGTTGGGCCGGGAAAGGGGGTGGGGACATGGGGACGACTCATGAGCGTGCGCATGTGAGAACACCCTGGCTAAATTTGCACATGACAGATTCTGAAACACAAGCAGCCGCCCCTGCTCCGTCAGCCTTCAACTGTTACAAGGCGCAGAACATGGCTCCCTATGCTTTGCTTAGCCTTAAATCTTATCCAATGTCACAAAGTAAGACAGAGATGTGTAAGGTTTAAAGTTTTAATTAAACTTCTATACCGCTAAATTAAGCAGAACAAGATTTGCTAGTCTGTTGGGTGGGATGTAAGTTACGCAAGGCACACACACCTGGGATGGGCTAGCTGCCGCCCTGCGAGTGCGCGCCTCTGTTGCCGCGGCCATTGACTGAGCCGCACGCAGCTCTGCCTGGTGGATAATGAAATGACAGGGATGGGCTTGAGACTGACACAGCATGAGGTGGTGCGGTTTATGGCAAAGCTTGGGTTCAATCCATATCAGCTAAGGAATAACGCTTAGAAAATGACAGAGGAGGTTCTAAGTTCTGGCCTTGCAAGAGCATGCGGCATTGAGTCATGGCTCTGTTCTGCCATTATATTCACAACCAACCGCTTGTTTCTGTCATGTGGTATATGTCGTAGCACTCGCCATACAAACAAAAGACATGTTCTCACCTCCATGCGACGCATAGCATGCTGGTTTTCCGAGGCCTCTGCAAGAAGCTGCTCGTTCTTAGCATTGCTGTGTAAGAGGTCATCCTCTAACTCTTTGATCTGCAGAAGATGTTATTTGGAAGAGATGAGTGCATAGGGCAAAGGTAACCTAATAAATTCGTTTTCTGCCATTACAGTACGCGCCACCTTTGCCTTCAAGCACAAATCCTGCCTCCCCAATGCACGCAAATTGGAAGCAGCTTTGCAGAGTCTAGTGAGAGGTCTGATTTCCATATTCTTACGCACCCTCCCTCCTCTGCCTTTCAGGTAGTCCATCAAGCTAGCAGCATCCCCATTCAGCTGGCTGCGTATGCAGAGAGGAGTGTGCCTTTGTGTGTGTGTGTGTGTGTGTGTGTGTGTGTGTGTGTGTGTGTGTGTGTGTGTGTGTGTGTGTGTGTGTGTGTGTGTGTGTGTGTGTGCGCGCGTGTGCGCGTGTGTGCGTGTGCGTGTGCGTGTGTGTGTGTGTGTGTGTGTGTGTGTGTGTGTGTGTGTGTGTGTTTGTGTGTGTAAACGCAAGGAACCCTAGCTAGCCCTCCTGCTGCTCTCTACCTGCCCCCCGGAGTTGAAATGTGGGTGACGCTGGGAGTCCGCTGTGCAGATGCTGCGGGTGTTTGAAGCAGAAACCTTTGCTTCTTGTCTGTGTGTTCATGGAGTGGGGTGGACATGCAGCTGTCTGTCTTTATCTCCGGAAATCAGTGCATCCAACAATATATATAGAGAGATGTAGCTTTAAATTAGTTTATTTAAATTTCAACAGTTATGCATCAGGGCCACCTGAATCAATGATGTTACTGCTTGCATTCAATTTCTGCGCCTGGGCCTGGAAGGCAGCATGTGCACCCTTCCTGTTTGCATGGAGTTGCCTACTGGATTTGCTTTCTCTGGCTTGGAATATTGGCGCGAAGGTGTGCTTGCATAAGCAAACAATCACCTTACATACATCCTCACGCAACGCACACATAAACACATGTGCACATGCACTTTTACACTCCCTAGTGCAGCAAGTGCACACTCCCGCACGAAGCACAAGTACACACATGTAGCACGCACCCACCCTCCCACACAGACGTTGGCGTATTGTGGACACCCACCGAGAGCATTCGCAATAGGGCTGGAAGTCGAAAGCCTGCGCCTTCAAGCTACCCAGCAAACCCAAGAAGCACAGGTGAAATGCTATGCAATGATCAGCTAATCAGCACAGCTTTAGTCGAAAAACTCAAAAGTAAACAAAGTCCCTGTTGTGCCTTCTTGGCTCATGGCAATCATCATCATAAATGTTGCCTTACTCATTCATACAGCAATCGTTGCACAGTGGACCCCAAACCTTTTTTAGCAGAATGCTCCTTCGATGTCTATCTGGGAGGAACTCTGCATCTTGCCCCACCGGCAAAGGTGCACACACTTTCTCCGCCCTGTTCACAAATGCCGCTGTCAATGCCATCCAGTACAAACAAGCAAGAATGTTCACACTATTTACTACAATGCAATGCCCAAAGGCCCATAGGCTAATTTTACGACCTTCCTTCCTCTACCTTTTGCAAATAAAAGTAGGCACACACCATTACAGTAAAACTGCTTTTAGTTCATGAAATCGTGGGGAAGCTCTTTTTCTGATACTCTATGCGTAACCTCCATAACCGCAGAACGATTGAGTCAAGATCTGCTCTTGCTCTCCTTTGCCTGTGCAAAACGGACGTATATCACAAACTCTTCCTACATTTACCTGTACGATACCACACTCAGGCCCTACAGGCGCAGTTGGCCCAGCTCACGTCGTCGCGTGCACGCGCTGTGTCCAAGTGTAGAGCCAGTCAAGAGAGGCAACGCTTGCTCTCAGAGTCCCTGCAGACGGCACTCATGCAGCAGCAGCAGCAGCAGCTGCAGCAGCTGCAACAGCAGATCGGTGGCCAAACAAGCGACAAGGCCAGACATAGCCTGGGCACGGGTGCGTTGCAGAGAGGGGGCAGATATGGCGTTGAGTATTTGGTGTTGCAGTAAAGACTTATCAGGCTCTTTTATGATCAAGGCGCCAGCTCAGTCGCTTTGGCAAATTGGCACCAGCTCAATCGCAAGTTGACACCCACTGAAACCAGCATTGCCTGTTGATCAGTAGCACCATGTACAAAAATCCTCACACATCAATTCTAGCAATCTTTCACACCAACGTGCTTGCCCTCAAACCATCGTGCTTGCTGCTTTGATTTTGTACGTTATATTAAGTTTGAACAAGTTGTTTTACTCTCAACAAAGTTATGGAGTTGCGCCTGCCAAGAGAATAGAGGATAAGCTGGTTTGTTAGATTAATCAACAGCATAATTGTCACCGGGACTGATGATGCCTGTGGACATGGCATGCTCAAAGGCTGCTTCACGATTTTCAGTACTGATTCAAATCCAAACAAAATGATGCGGTGAGCTCCATTTGTCCATATTTCTATGGTCCTTCAAAAATTCCACCCTGAATGCAATGTAGGTTTGGAAATCGAGCACCATATTTTATAATTGCAACATTGCTTTCTTAAATGACTTTGGAAACAGGCTTTCTCTGTCCTTACACTGTCGTTGCTCTGCAATCCATCAGCCGTGGCTCAACGCGGGTGTTCCATGCAAGGACTCAATTCTCGTATCACCAAAGCAAACACTCGTCCACTGTGTCATCAATGCAGGCTGCAGTATGCACAGCAGCCTCACATCCCTGTGCCAACATTATCGTGTCTTTGTGTGTGCAGCACTGCCGACTTGTGTGGATGCCCACTCCCAAGGCAGAGGCAGAGCAAGCTGGGAGCAGGCACAGCAAGAGGCAAGCCATTCGCTTCAGCAGCAGCCATCCCGACCACAAACATTGCTGCCACAACAAGAGCGGCAGCACTACCAGCAACAACATGAGGAGAGCAATGTGGGGGGAGGCCCGAGCAAACCAAAGGTGTGTGCTTTTTTGTATTGTTATGCGGCAATGGGGGGTAAACGCAAGAACATATTGGTGGTGCTGGGAAGAAGTGGACGACGATCAGCCTCCTGGAAATTTCACTATTCCCCTGATGGAGTAAACTGAAGCCCCTGAAAATCTGAAAATGTTTTTGAGACCTGAGGGCTTGTAACGGGTGATGTACTGAAATCAATAAACACGTCCTTGATGTTATAGCATGCTAGTTATGGTTCTGAATTTGATGTTGCTTAGAGCTGTTAGAGCAACAGTCTCGCCTTCTTGCACGTACCATCAGCAATTATGGTCCGAAGCAATTAATTACAGACTCAGTTGATGTGCAAAAATCTCATACTAAGATGTGGCAGTTGTTTGACCTGAAGCTAACATTGTCCGCCTCGTCATGATGACACGACACATGTGTTTGGTTCTTTCCTTCCAGATGGCGTATGGTGCACACTTGGGCATCATGCTAGCGGCTGGAGCTATGAGGTGGCTGTCTGACAAGGAGGATGAGATGGGAGGACACAGGTAAGACGTGACGGGAAAGGAAAGCCACAAGGCAGTTAAATCACTCCCCTCATTACGGAGCAACGAAAGGAAGGTGGAACAAGAGGTTGCAAGCGTTTGGCTGTGCATGTCTGTGAGTATGGCTGCACGCGTCTGTGTGGTCAGGATGCTGAGAGCAGATGCCGGTACATGTCTAGCAAGGCCGACAGCGGAGGCACAGGAGAGAGAGAGAGAGAGAGAGCATCTCTCTGTCTCTCTCTCTCTCTCTCTCTCCCTCTCTCTCTCTTTCTTTCTTTCTTTCTTTCTTTCTTTCTTTCTTGAATATAGGCGATTCAGGGCAAAGGTGTCAGAGGGTCTTAAGTCGGACAAATAATAATGATGAAGTGCTGCAGTCTACTCCAGACACAGCAGCATGGTGTGGCAGTCGAGATTTCCGCTTGATTCGTGTGTGTGTGTGTGTATGATCAGCTGCATTCCTTTCCCTGCTCCATGCCGTACAGTTGTTTGGCCATTCAGGTATTATGCCGTATACTCTTGTCCAAACTGGAATGTGCCTTCCACAAATCAATGATCCGACATGTTTATTGTAGAAAAAAAGGCAGCTATATGTAGGCAGCTTTAAGCCAATGAGTACAGACCTGTCCGTGAATGGGCTACTCTTTTTGCAATGCCTTACCATGAACCACGGTGCAAGTTGTTGTTACGTTTTGCCCATTTCTTCAGGAAACTCTCGACAACAGTCACCTTCCCTTGCCTGCTTAGTTCCTATGGCCTTGTGAATCAGTCTCGTTTGTGTATGCAAGTCTTGTTGCACTTCAAGGATAAAGTATCATCATTGCCCTCAAGGATCACCTGTTCGTTGTTTGACGCCTCTGCACCTGTTTAAATGACATCCTGCGTTTCCAGGTTTCCCTCTAGTATGATGCATGAGCCCATGCCCGTGTCTACAACGCGCATGCTGTGGTGGCCCGCGCTTGCGCTGTATGTGCTGTGGATTCTAAGGATGGTGGGGGGTGGCCAGGTGAGCAAGCAATTTGAAGGCCTTTGCTGTATGTGTCGTGGTCGTCAAGGATGGTAGGGGGCTGACAGGCGAGCAAGCACTTCATAGGGATCGCTAATTTGTGTGCATGTTGCCAATTTTTGAGCCTGTCAATGTCAGCGCTGTTCAGGGGTGTGATACATTTCTAGAGGCTGTTCCTTGATTACAAGCCACACGTCGCAAGTACACAGAGCATCACCAGCGGTACCATTACGCCGTAAAGGCACTAAGTTTGTTCATGGATGTTACCAGAGGAATATCGGCAAACCCAAGAGAACCCAACTTCAACACTTGCAGTCAAGACGCAGAATTCCTTTGAATTTGGCTGGTTATGCTCTTTCATTCCTTGGCTTAACGCTCATTAATTCCTGAGCTCGTCCGCCGCCTCCCGTGCAAACACTGGATACGCTCGTACCATAATTTTAAGCATTGCCTTCTGATAACCACGGCTTGTTACCAACGATATCCTTTTTGATCATTGCTGCCCCACACATGGTGAATCCCCTGATGTTTGCTGTGGCAAGTTGCATACATGTACCGGCAATGTTGGATTGGCATGGGCTGGTGATCAAGTGCTTTATGAATACCCACTTGTTTGTGTGCATTTGATTGTCCTATTTGCCGTGGTAGCCCATGCGTGTCACTGCATGGGATTGAAAATGTTGTTGACCAGGTGCTTTTGAAGGGTGCTGTGAGTTCTTACCTGTGCTGAGCTGGTATTAGGTGTTGTTAATTGTTCAATTGTTAATCATCGACTTCGTTTCATCTCCTTGTTGATGATCACAAGCTTACAAAATATTAGAGCCCGTACAAAACTAAACCTCCCTCCTTCCTTACCATTGTAATAAAACTACAGCTCATTTCCCGAGTGCTAACCTGCTGGGGATGGGCTGTGCTTGGTTATGCTGTCCATGGCATCCTTGTTTTGCAACATGCGGTAAGGGGACTTCAGAAAACCAACCACTATGCTAGAATAAGCTGCATGCTCTGGATGGAGATTGCGTGACAGATCTGCAATGTAGAGTCAATATTTGTACAGTCACCCTTCTTCCTGTCCGTCCTTTGCATTGTGCAGCGGTACAGCCAATTGCTGGTCTGCTTCACTTTCCATCGTCTGAGGCAGTCATCTAGGCTTACTTCAAGATTTGGCAATGCTGATTGCACAGTGCATATGCTGCAGTGTTTTTACGAAGGGCGGCCTTAACATGTGCTCAATGAAATGCTAACGGACACAGTGCTTAATAAACTGCTGCGCCTCAAGCGAAATGTGCCTGAGTAAGATACTTTGCTCCGACATTCCACTGCATACACACGTAAAACATGCCTTCAAAATTTCCTAACGCACGTGCACACACATACACACACACGCACTCGCGCACACACACATACACACACAGGAAGCACGCCTCACCCGCACTGCAGGCGGCAGCTCAACAGCCGCTGCGGCAGCCGCAGCAGCAGCAGCAGCAGCAGCAGCAGCATCGGGTGAAGCAATGGGCGGCCATGTCGCAAGCAGCAACCCTTCTGCATATTCAGGTGGCAGCTCGCGCCATGTTGGTCAATTCCATGGTGGTCAAGGGGGGTTTGGGGGTAATGGGGTGTGTGGTGGTGGGTCTGGTGAAATATTTGAGGGCCCTCTACACTGAGGGAGCATAACCATTGACTTGAGGGTGCCTGGAGCTGAAAGTATGCATGCTTGCGTGGTATGATGTGGGCAAGGATTTGTCATGGTTGACAGCGCCTGTCTGCTAGTCCTTGTAAATAGTTTGGTAGACGCAAGAAAAAGTATATAATGTAAAGAGACTTGAAGGGCGTGCACTTTGTATGAATCTGACTCAGCTGGCATGTTAGACAGCTAGAGCGTGCGTTCTGATGGTGTGGTATATAATCCCAGATGTCCTGGATATGTGCTGTTTGTAACTTTTGGTTCGTCCCTTTTTTGGCATCATCAGCATTGAAATTTCTCTCCTTTAGTTTTAAACAGACGTATGCCAAAGTGGTCTTTCTCTTCTCTTTGTGGAGGTGATTCCTTGTACACTTTCGCTCCTTTCAATTGTTCAGCAGACCTTCTCGCGTGTAATTTAGCTGCCTATATAATCATTCCCATCGTTTTATTTGTAGGCAGTTGCTGTTAAGCATGGAATGGAACAGTGCATTCTTCTTAGATGCAAAGTTAGCTACAGCAAATGTCTGTTAGTTTGCTCGTCATCTAGTCTATAATGTTTTGAACGTAGCATAGTATAGTCTTGAGCTTCTGCTTGTTTGAGGGACTAGATTCCAGACTTTTTTGTGGTTTCCTTTCTCTTTAGTAGTAAGACCCAAACTTATCTGCTCAGGTCTATATTTGTCTGCTAAAGCGTAAGAGTTCTACGGTCCCTACTGCCAAACTTTTTTCCCTTTCTTATGCGGCCGGGAAGTGCTAGTCACTGTCAGCATAGTTCCTCTTTGTACATTTATATTGTCACCATAATTACAGAGCCAACGTCCATTGCGATCCCGGTAACGTCTCCTCCCTCTCCACGCGAGAAGGAGGCGACGGCTCAAGCAACGCCCAAGAGGAGATGGCTCAGACAAGTCTGAGAAAAGAGCGAGTTTGTTACAAGAGGACCATCTAAACTGGCCAAACAACCAAATAACCATAAAACCGTTGCTCACATTATAAATCCAGGGAAAATCACACGATTCGTCCATGCCACTGATTTAGCATGACAGCTTTCTAGAAAAAGGGGTGGCAAACCAAGAATGATAAGTGGCCAGTTTGTTATTGTGCGTGTTAGGGCGTTAGGGTACACCAACTCAGCGTCTCTCCAAACACCCCTCATCCTATGCTTCAAATTTGCAGTAAACTCTTGCATGGGAATAGCACGCCCAGTTTGAACAGCTCGTACATGCAACTCACGCCCATGCAGTCCTTGAAAAGCGCTCAGCAATTGAGCTTTCCAGCAGGCACTTGAACGAGGCTGCAAATTAAGACCAGCCTGGAAAAAACACCAAGAACTAAATGAGGAAGACAATTTCGAGAAAGAAGTAATCATTAGTTAAGTGATTATCACCTGGAGAAAGACAACTTTCCTTCTCTGACGCACAGATTGGATAAACCACCAAGGGCGGGCGGCTCAGTGCAACCATGTAAGGCCCATTAACCTGCCCCATCTGCTAAAATCTAGACAGCATCTACCACATGCTGTCAGGGTGCAGGTAAGGTAAGGTAGGGTTGCATCGCTGTATATGCCTCAGGGGCATCTGTGCGAAAGCTTGGAAAAAAGCCTGCAACCATGCAATCAGTTAAATAAAAGAGGAAGCGTTCGTTTATGATAAGCAAGAGAAAGAGACGAGAAAAAATAAGGTCTAGTTTGGAGAAGAAGAGAGTCAAGTAAAAATAGCAGAAAAAGGTTAGGTCTGAGCACAGATAGTCAGGATGCAGTCATAACACGATGAATAAATGACTTTAATTAACAGGCACATCATTGCTGGACAAGTGATTTATATAAGCGATCTAACTTGTTGGATCACAGGGTGCATGCCTGCAATCACATGCAGACGTAGGCAGTCGTGGAAAAATGGTACAATAATGCACTATACGCCCTTCAGAAGAGACACAGTAGGATTGTTTCCAATTGGCTGGCTTTTACCTTCCAATAATCTCAATGCACAGCAGCCAACAAGCAGACCGACTCGTTTAGCAAATTTGTAGGTCAGTTAGCACTAGCCTGTAAATCTTGCGCGTTACCTGGTTCCATCTCCTCGGCAAACTCATCAGATTTATCGGCCGACCGTGTACGTTATTTTGGCCCACATTCACCTGGTTGCACTACAAATATTTTGTATTTATCACAAAGAAATTATAGGAGGTGTGTAAGTCTCTCGAGATTCTCGAGATTTACAATTATGAAAACTTTATAAATGCTTAAATGAAGTATCTAACGGAACCGCCTTGGAGAAGCGCGTTAGTTTCCCTCGCATCCTGATCAAGGGTAGCAGCCTCAGATTGGCGTCCCTGATGCTGCTTAAAGGGAGACAAGAATGGATCAGGGGCACAGGGTCTTGCGCAAGAGGAAGCCTGGCGCAGGGCGGGTTGTTCTCACCTCGTTCAACGAAAATTCTACGGTTGACAGTGAAAGGTAGTTTGTTTGCGCTGGAAGGATTGGCCCTCCTTTGTACATGCATTGTGCATGCAAACATTCAGTAATGATCCTTCCAACAATGTATGTGGTGATTGTCGGCAAGCTACAGCAGATGCAAGTAAGGGCAAACCAAATGAGTAGGGTTGGTCAGGACCATGTGCATACGTTGTATGATGAACGGTAGTTTTGCAGGGGTTAATCAAGTATATGGTCATATATTCGGTGCTGGCCACTTCAAAAGAGAGCCCACACAATCAAAGCACTGCTAGGGTTAGGAAATCGTGGGGGCACGCTCACGAGAACACCAGTTTTTTAATAGGCACATGGGGCACTGCCAGGAACTATGTATCTGTGACAACGAGCTCACAAAAAGCTGCAGTATATTTTCACAACAGGCCTAGGCACAGGGCGCACCGCCCGGGACGATGACTTCTGGATACACTTTGTTTTGACCCGTCTAATATGACATATGGATTTGGATTAAAGTGAATCTGTTCTCTCCCCTGGCATTTGTGCAGGAGTCAGTGCTGAAACTGCTTCATTGGGAATGAGCGAAGAGCCTGAGGCACCAAAGCAGACGGTGGCGGGTGTGTACTAGAATGCTATAATGCAACAGCTTATTAGCTTTACGCTTGTGCTATTTGTGACGGTCAGTTGGAGAAGGTTGGTGATGTTATCAGTGTTTTTTGTAAAACATTAACTCCGTTTAATTTGCTCATGCTTGTCAGGATCCCCTGCACCAGAGAAGCAACAGCGGACACAGCAGATCAATATTGGCGCTATCACCCACGTTGGTGGCGAGCTGTCCACCACGTTGTCCAATGATGCCTTGGTAAAGAGTGTCTGCCTTGAAATCATGCTTGGTCGTGCCATTTATCACATGCACACAACATACACATACATTTATGCGCTACACATATGCAGTCCATGCTTTGGTTGGGTGAAGCTGATGAATTGCGCATCATTGGCTACTTGCATTGCAAACATGCGGTGGACGATCTGAGGGAGCTTGCTTCTGCACGGGGATTCAGGTATGTAGCTGTGTCAAAGACAGTTCCGTGGTAGGACTACCGTTGCAGATGCTTAAGACCACTGAAATACATATGTTTCCGTGAATTTCTGTATATATCAAGGCTCTTTGCCACTGGTTAAATTCATACGTTTTTGTCCTTGACTCTCAGGCTCACGGATGCGGGGCAGCAAGAGAGCGGACCACCCACCCTGATAATTGACCACGACCCCTGTCCCTCTCCTCACGCCAATTCGGGTGCCCCACTGCCTGATTCTGACGGTCCCAGCCTTGCAAAGTCAAGCATGTTTGACTACGTGGATTTCTGTCAGCAGCTGCAAGACATGACCCTCCAGGCTGGCCAGGAGGCGATCTTCAGGTGTGATACCTATATATGTTTTGGACCCCCATGACTGTGTGTTTGGGGGGGAGGGGGGGGAGGGTCTGCTGGTGCTCATTCTGTAATCATTTCGCACTTTTAACACCCAGCTTGCACCCCCAGCAGACCAGGCCACCAGCAGCAGAAACTCAGGAGTGTGAGTGTGTGCTTTGTTTAGGTTATCAAGTCCTGTGCGGCGCCCCCTGTAGAGACGTATCCCATGATGAGACGTATCCGTGCACTCGTGCCGGAGTAGAGCGCCACTTGTTCAACAGGCGCATGGCGCTTGTGGTGTGCACAGTGTGTGATGACCAACAACGCAAGTTCCAACTCATTGACTGGAAATAAACGCCATATGGCAAAGACAGGTATACATTATACATGCACTGGATGTTGTATTAGGGTGACTGTTTATTTGCATTCTTCTGCAACACGTCCAACCTTGCTTCTCCGACGACAGGCAGAGGAGGAAGGGTGGCCATCTTGTATTCCGGAATTTCCCCAGGCTGCCACGCCACCCAACAAAACAGGGCGTTTCTGCGGCAACAACCCCGTTTAATCTAACCCCTGCTGCTTACAGGATCTACCCGAGCGTGGCCAAGGGCAATGCCGTTTACATTGTGGCCGGACAACAAGGCTTTAACCTGAAGATCTACAACTCAGAGTATGCTGTGCTCACACAAAAGTCCCAGCCCCAGCCTTCCTACAGGTCCGTTGCCTGGCCGGCTTACTTGCACCGTTTGGTTCAGTGTTCCTTTATGGTGTTCTCGTGTGCGTGTGACCAAAAGCTTCTTAGTTTTAAGTGTAAGTACCCTGCACGTAGAACCGCACTTTCACAACAGGCACTTGGGCCATGCACTTTCACAACAGGCACATGGCACACCCCCAGACGTAGGGCTATACTATCACAGCACGGTCACTGGGTGGATTACAGCCTGCAACAGTGCTTGTATCATTAGGCGTAGTGCTGAGGTCAGTACGACACAAAAGCAAACCTGGGTGTTACTATTCACACAGGGCCGACATGGACCCAGCGGTTTGCCACCTGAGGCTTCCCCTGGTATTGCCCGATATTGCACTTCAAGCCGCAATTTCACATCCTGGTGAAATGGCAAAACTTCAGGCAAGTTTTCCGGCTAAGAGAGTGTGAGATACCCCTTGTGTGAGATACCAAGCGTGCTGGACAGAGAGTGGTGTGAAGGTCGGGCGAAGGTCAGAGGGAATGCGTGTTGCTGCCTCTCTTGATTCTGGATTTCAAAAACAAATCAAACACTAATGCTGTTGCCAAGGCAGGTCATCCAATTTAAGTACGGCCGTTTACATTTAAAAGCAGTATTTTCCGCCCACATTTGCAGGCTGATGGTAGCCCTAGCTCCCTCAGTAATGGCGGCAGCAGCAGCAGCAGCAACGCAAGACCCTCTGAAAGCACAGAGGAGCAGCAGGAGGAGGAGGACACACCTGAAAATGAGATGGCAGCAAAAGCGCTCCTGTTCGAGTTTTTTCATGACCTCGTACGTGTCTGTTTCCTTTTAAATCAGGCCCTTGATATTTTCACCGCAGTGTGCAAAGAGGATTTTAGCTAGTCTTATTAAATGAGGTGGAGGAGCCAGTTTACACATAATCGGGCATAAGGCATGTTATAAAGGATGCATTTTGCTGTAACAATCAGCTTCCTCCCTCGGACGTCTGAGCACAGCACTGTTTTATTCACAAATTAGTAACAATAAGCCGATGTAAAGCACCACTTCTTCAACGGAGTTATGGCGCTTCCTAGAAGAAGTACTACGCCTTCAAGCGAATCTCAATCTCCCACGATTACTTCTCAATGCAGGCGATGCTGGGTAGCACCTGATTGATTATAAGGACGTGCTGAATGCCGCTGGACGGGCCCCTCTTGTAACTGCGTTAGATCCAGGACGCAACCTCTTCCATACACCCCATCAAACTTTTGTGAAATGCAGGTGACGATGCTACTCCCTGGTGGGCTGAGAAGGATGTGGTGGAGGAGGATGGGAGTGCGGCAGCCCAGAAAATAGCTGCAAGGGCAAGTGGCGAAGGGGAGGAGTCTTGGCGAGGTGTGTGTGCGTGTGTGTTTGCTGTTTGATGATACTGTTTCATGTTTCCTAAGTAGAAGTTGGATGGGAGAGTGAACGCAGTGAGTGAGTGCAAGTAAAAAGTATTTCCAGTGTGGAATGTGTGTATGCGTATGTGTGTGTGTGTGTGTTTGTGTGTGTGTGTGTGTGTGCGCGTGTGCAGGAGGGGAAGCAGGACACCATACTTTTTTTATTAACGTTTATTAGCGTTCCGGGATCTGTGCAGATGTGGGGCTGTACGGGAGCGCTGCCGTGCCTCCCAAGTTGCAGCAGAGGCAGCGGCAAAGGACGTCCAGTCCTGCAAGGAGTTCCAAATGGCTGAGCAGCTCCCTCAAAGCCCAGCAGAGTGCCAACCAGGTGTGCTGCTTGTGTTTTTGTTGATCTGTATCCTAGATACACACACAGACAGACACAATCACCTGTACAGTCTGTTGCACTGCACGTGGACAAGAACTGGCAGACCACTTCTTCCATGATACGCTTTTACACACCTACTCCCTCAGTTGCACAACACCGCCTTGCCTCAAAACCACAAACACACACATGCAAACACAGCGGAAGGAGAAAGCGAGGTCCATGCGCAAGCAGAGGATGTCCATGCCAGTGTTTGATGATCGCCAACACCTGCTTTCTGCAATTGCTGCTCATCCATTAGTAATAGTGTCAGGTGCGCTAATCCTTGTCTTACAACTTTCCATTTCTTGGCTTCATGTCGTTTGGGAGCAGGTATGGGAAAAGCCCTTCTGGCAGGGAATACTGCGCAACAATTTAAAAGCAACACAAATGAGCGAGCCCAGCCTCATGTCTCAACACAGCCTTTTGTATCAATACAGCTTGCCCTCAGATTGGTTTTGTTGTTGTTGCTGCTGTTGCTGCTGTTGTTGTTGCTGCTTTTGCTGCTGCTGCTGCTGCTGCTGCTGCTGCTGCTGCTAGACTTCTATCCAGGTTCCATTATATGGAATACACAAATGTTCCATACACCTTGCCAACCGGCCCTTTTTATTCTTCCAAGCAATTTGAACCCCTGCACATGATCTGGTACATCTCTGTAGGCGAGACCGGGAGCGGAAAAAGCACCCAGTGTTCAAACTACATTCTAGAGGACGCTATTCAGGCCGGCAAGGGGGGCGAGACAAGCATCATGGTCACGCAGCCAAGGTAATAATGAGAGATGGGGTCGCTTATCCGCGTTTACGTAGCGCGCCATTTACCCAGCAGGCACATGGCAAGGGTCCACACCCACCAATTTGAAAAATTCAAAAAGCAATCTGTGCAGAGGACTGATGTCAGCCCGAAATTGGCTTTTAAAATATTCTTGGGTATGTGCCCCCCATTTGCTAGTTTCTGAGCTAAGCAAGCACTGATATCTATGTTTCAAAGCAGCTGATCTTCTTAAGCAGCAGATGGTTGGCACAAATTTATATTGGCCATGGCGTGAGCCTTGCATTCAAGCCTGGTTGAAGCGTCTGACCAGTTCATGCAACCGTGATGTGATCTGGTGTTTTGAAATCATCTCAACAAGCCTGATCATTGCAGGAACAGTGGGCTGAAAATGCCTGATGGTTGGCAAGGTTGCAAATTTCAATATCAGCAAAATGAGCACCAACATGAACACATTACTCATTCTCTGCAACCCTATCTTACAGCGTCTGGTATTATTTGATCCAGCATATAATAGCTAACTTACATCGTCTCAAGAGCAAAATAAGCTCCGGTTGAGCCACGATGGTTTAATGAGTGTCCAAACTTTGTTCGTGCCTAGTGTCGCTAGACTTAACACTCGTCCAGGCCAGAAGGGTAGTTTTCATTATTACTATTTATTTCAAGAGTCTGGCCTGAGATGCAGTGAGATTAAGTATCCTTTTGGCTTTTCCCCGTTGATGCCTTTTTCTTTTTTCTTGTCAATGGCTTATTTTCCCCGTTGCTTTTCCCCGTTGCACCCCTCCTCTATTAATAAAAAACACATCACACGACCAAAGCCCTCAGGCTTGATATCTGATTGCTGTTCACACATCCTGTCACCTTCTACAGGAGAGTGAGCGCTGTGAGCCTTGCGCACCGGGTTGCCTATGAACGGGGAGAGAGCATCGGTGACGTCGTGGGCTTTCGGGTAATGTTTTGGTAGCTGACAAGCCGTGCTATGGAAGGGACAAAATGTGTATATGTGTCTATACTATGCGCTGCTGAGTTTTTGCAGGGTGAAGGGCGGGTGG
>Ga0307947_1000235_pt1 | contig 35895 bp, 39 predicted proteins | sample OrgLakmetagen232_FD_201840 | JGI IMG/M metagenome (GOLD analysis project Ga0307947, IMG submission 201840) | Saline water microbial communities from Organic Lake, Antarctica - #232 | ecosystem: Environmental > Aquatic > Non-marine Saline and Alkaline > Saline | place: Antarctica: Organic Lake...
TTTCAGACAGTTAACACAAACGAGAGCTCACCTTGCTCATTAAGGAATGCCTCAAACATTGGCAGGGTATCTTTCACCGGGCAAGGTGGGTAGAACATACGGTTTGTGCACTTGCCCCAGTGTGGCCATGCCTTGTACTTGCAGAAAAGCATCTGCTCAATCTCCTGCAAGTGTACAAAAAACATAGGGTGTCATGTGCAGGGCTGATGTATGAATCACACAAGCACTCCCATCTATAAAATTGGAGTCGTGCTGCAAACTTGTCACTGGCTCAAAGCTAGAAATGAGCACAATGCATGATGATCTGACTACTCTGAATTGAGAATTGGTCGAGCGGTTAAGACTTGCCAGATGCTAAAGATAAACAATCCTCTTCACACATCATGAAAGTCAGTGGGCTGATCAAAGTCTGCGCCAGACACACCTCATAGAATGCCTGGTGCTTCATGGGGATATTTTTGATGTCCTTGCCCTGCAGAGAAATAGAAACATTGTTAGAGTCTATGGCCCTCAGGCTTCTTGCTGAGCACAAGGTGGTTGCCTGGCCAGCACAAAGAACTTTCCTGTCCAGATGCGGTCTCTATATAAGCTGTATCCCGTCCATAGGCGTACCCTGTGTGTGTGTGTATGTGTGTGTGTGTGTGTGTGTTTGTGTGTGTGTTTGCAGGGATTTACTGATGCCTGAACAATGTGTACGTCGCCATCTGCAAAACAGCATTCTAAGACGACCTGACTTTGTTGAGTGCAGCTATTACAAATTTGTAAGCACAGAAACTTGTTTTACGCACCCATCCAGTTGTCGGAGGCGCGAACAAAGCGCATCCAAAGGCCAAGACCAAACGGCAGATGTCCATCAATTTTTGAGAGCAGTTCCTTCACATCCGTGATGAAGGCCGGCAGGTCAGACAAGTCAATGGCCAACTCACGTTAAGACACTTTTACAACCTGTGCAAGCAGCAAATTCAAGAGTTGTATAGGAATGCTAAATTGCACTGCATGAAATGACATCCAAAGCAGTCGAAACCTGGCATGCTCATACAAACAGAAACGCACCTTCCAAGGGCACAGCTCGTCATGCACACAATATCCAGTGCACATGTTGTTCGTCCAGCCCACAACATTAACATTTGGAGGATGCTTCCCTAATGCGTTGCCGAACCACCTGGATTTGCAGAAGAACGGGCAAAAATCTCCATCATGAAAAACAAGCAAAATATTGCAAGCTAAGTACTGACGGTTATGGTGTTCGGTAAGAGCGATCTTTGCGGAATGATTTACATGTACACGGTTATGAACGATGAATGTATACAATTCTGGCCAACTATAATCTATTGGAAATCAAGAAAATGGCAGGCTATATTTGCAACAGGCTTCTGACAAAAGTCATTCATGGCCATAGGTAGAACTTGTGTGTTATGGAAAGTTTTGGTAGCACGGTTTGAGGAGGCAAGACGGATAAAGACAATATTTCAGGACACACTGGTTTGACTGTACGGTGCTCTACTTGTCAGTTCTGATCAAGATACATCAAGAAACATGCGCAAAAAAAGGGACCGCCAAAAACACTCACGGGAGCTCATTTGACAAAACAGCTCCAATGTTGGCGTCTTCTTGTACATTAAACACGTCCATTTGGTCTGCTTCCACCACTTGCTTGATGCCCCCCAGCTGCTCTGCTGAATATTCAAAAAACGCCAATCGAGCATCATCACTGCAAGGATAAACCAGAGGCGGAAAGAAATGAAAGGGGGGTGCACAAGCCGTAACGCAAGAACGAAATTACTTGCGGCCCCAAACTGGAGCGACTTAAGGTAGGGTATATTGGCCGGAAGTGGAAATCAAGATATTAAAGGAACTGGATTAGAATAAACTAGGCAACAGTGTTACCCACGTTGTACAAGCAAGTGGATAATTTAAACATGTAAGCATTCTTTGGAAACTTTAAGGGGTGTTGATTCTCCTGTATAAAAACTCGAGACCATACTTAACACTGACATTTGAATCTATCCCAGCGTCTTGCTGTCTATCAAACTCTGCAAGTTAATCTGAGAAGGTGGGGATCTCTTTTCATGTGCTAGGCACATCCCCGCACTTGGGCGCATCCTCTGGAAGTTCCTCGAACACCGTGACATGCATTCTGTTGAACGTTGGTCGCCACAGCACCATGAAAGCTGCCTCCTCATCGAGCAAGGCTTGGATCTCTGAAATGATGTTTGTATCTGGGACAAGGCTTTGATTGGCACGGATCTTGCTCAGGGGGCGTGCTTGAATGTCGAGCTCGGTTATGATGCCTGCACAAGGCAGATGGTTTTAAAGGTATTTGTTCGTCAATTGTTCCAATCACAAGGACATATCATGTGTCACATATGGCTACTAATCAAAACATGTTACCATCACCCCCCCCCCCCAGTATTTGCATGCAGTGACAGTATTTTAAGCATGGAATAATGAAACAAGACATTGCTGTAAGTCGGCACAGTGCTCTTACTACCGGAAAAAATCAAAGCCGCAGCCCCAGGCTTTGAATACAGACCGTTAGGCAGAGTAGCTACCCTGTATCCTCCTCTATATCAGCCCACAACAATTGCTACAGCAAATTGGGCAGAAAAGGAGAACCTAACAAGGATGGCATGAAACAGCGGCAACTTGGCTAATCGACGCATACTATGGAAGTATGGAAGCGTGCAAGCGTGAAGCCTGTAGCTTTTAATCTTGTTACAGGTGCATGCAATAAGCAAATTGAATACCAGTGATACAATGACTCTTCTTCTTGACTGGTTTTCCACTGCCTGTAATAATGTATTCCCCCTCCTGTCCCAGCTTGAGCTAGCGAGTATTTTCCTTTAGTACATTCAACACAACGTACTTTTCTGCTTAAGCTTCTTATACCAAGCTCTTTTTGTATTTACCGGCTGATCTAGACATATCATTTTCATATCCTTAACCCCACCCCCATCCGTATGTACTCCCTTGCACAAAACATACCAGTTAGACCCATGGCCCCAGCCACCGTGCTCAAATTGCTGCTCACATGAACTGCACCGAGGCCATCCACCCTAAGTGCACAAAGTGTAAGTGCAGGGGTTTACACGTGTTTGTGAGTGTTTGGCAAGAGATGTTTTAAGCTACTCACCAGATCTGCTCTAGAGTGACTGCGGACGGGCATCTTGCAGCAATAAGATTTGCTGACACCATAATTACTTACCACGTTTCCTCCACCACGACCCTCACTCGCATGATACTCAATGGCACGATACTCACCACGTTCTATGCACCATGATACATACGCACGATTCTCACCACGTTTTATGCACCATGATATATACGCACAATACTCACCACGTTGCATTCACCACCATATCCGAAAACAGTCCCTCTCCTTTTAGGTTGCTCCCGTGAGCTTCGTTCGCGACGACAGCACCAATGGCAAGCTTATCTGAAGAGACGAATAAAAGCTTTTGTAAGGTGACTGAGACAAAAGTATTTGTAAGGTGACTGAGCAAAATTTATGCTGTACTGTGCAGCTGGTAACGCGCAGGCATCTTTTGATTGGCAATGCAATTTAGGACAGATCAGCACAAGATAGTATCCCTACCATAAATGGGGGTGGCTAGCACAGAAGCGCTCATGTTGTTGGCTTGCATAATGTCCAGGACATCCCTGAAGTAAGCACATAACATGTTCTGGGTGGTAACAGCATGGTATGTGTATGCATGGTATGGGTGGTAGCAGCATGTTATGGGTGGAAGCAGCATGTTGCAGCTTGTGTAGTGAGGTGTTTATTTGTGTTGCAATGCAAGGTGGTGTTGCACTGCATGGTGGTGTTGCACTGCGTGGTGGTCACGGCTTATTACGATGTACTATGTGTGGCGCGTGAGGACCAGATATTATTATTATTACAATGTACTATGTGTGGCGCGTGAGGACCAAGACCCGGCTCACGTGAGCCCCCTATCCAGGTTGTTGTGTTAGCAAATTGAGCATCTGTAGCAAGTCCACGCTTTGCAGGCAATTAACCGCCAGGGGTGACTTCAAATTTATCTATTCAATGCCTGTCTGATTATAATTATCTATTTTTTATGCCTGTCTTGTTTGATTTATCTAATTAATACCTGTCTGGGTGATTTACACTTGAGCACTGCCATCTAAATCTACCTTCCCTATTTTTAATGGTAGACACTGATTGCCTATTGCTGGAGGAGCATGCTACACCTGGTTGACAACCAAAGCCAATTTCAAAGCCAATTTTAACAATTTCACACCTCGGCATCATCCCAGCTCCCACGTGAATGCGCTTGGTGTCTGCGTTGATAGAGAACACCTGTGTCGTAATTGTGAGGTAAACAGCAATTCGTCAGGATGTTGTTTTGGTTGCGTGGGGGTAACCTGCTTCTCAGTGTAGTTCAAAGATGAAAGGAGAAATACACTCATAATGATATACACATGTGCGTGTATGTGATTCAGGAAAAAGGAGCCGTTTACAACCTTGGGCTTAAAGCCTTTCATCGTCATTTTTGAAACTAAAGCCGATTCATTTAAATCAGGGGACTGCGTGCAGAAGCAGGCTTGTCTGTACTTCAAAAACCCAACTTTATTGATCAGAGCAAAGGCGCACTGATAAGATTGGATGGGACAAAACTTTCACTCAACAGACACACATTCGCTTGACTGCCAATCTAGCAGTACCTTTGTAAGGTTGGTGATGTACAATTGTACGCTCAATGTGTTGCCTGCTAGCTCGCTGCCGTTTGTGGACGGACAAGGCATAGTGTTGCTGCTGTGAAAGTCAGGCCTGTACAAGCAATAAGAAAGTGTGTCAATGCTGCTACATTGAAAATATCGCGTATGGTAAACAACAGGGAAACGCTGAAACTGTAATGGCACGTGGGTGCTTATCAGTGTTGTTTGGTTTGGGCAGCTACGGGCTTCATGAATGCTGATCAGTTTTTTGTTTGCCTGCTAGCAACTGCGTCGGTAGTAGCAATCATCCTCAAGCAACTCATGGCATCCATTGTTCTTTCAAATGTGTAGCAAGCCTAACAATCTGCGAGGGGTACTATAAACCTGCACGCAAGATGATATGATAGGACACTGCATGCAAGCACCTGGAGGTCGTACCTGCTCACACGCCCACGAGAATGCCTTTCTTCGACTCTTCCACGACATCTTTAACGACTGTGCTTACTTCCTGCAAGGAGGACGCAAAAGGGCCGTGCGTTCAATGCATGCGGCCCTCCTACGCTGCTTATGCAGATCTATGAGTAGTAGTGTCAGCATTAATATAATTGCATGTTTAGAATAGGGTGTATGCAGCTTTTTGTCAGCAGCTCTTAACGCGTCATGTCATCCCTTTAATCCTGACCTTCTAATATGATGTTGTCACAGCAAATGACCGAGCCCCGCCTTAACTACTGGCCACGCACTCGTTATTTATTTACAAGTATATATATGTAAACGTTTGATTGATTGTTGCAGATCACTGGGCGGGACTGCAGTCCAGACCTGCCTACTGCACATTCAGTGCCACTATAATAGGATTACTAATTATGGCTGAAGGTGATGAGCTTGTTGCTAGCGCACGCACCTCAGTGCTGTTTGCGGTATACAGGTATTGTGCAGAACAGCTCTGCACAACTCCTTCTCCAAAGTCCATGGTCAGGATATTTGTCTGCTCAGGTGTTTGCAGAGCTTGGCCGGGGGATGAGAGCGCAGCCAGCAGCAGCACAACGATGAGGAGAGGAGCTGATGTTACAAGCTTGCAAGCACGCCGCCGAGCAGCAGAGGCTGCAACCATGTTGTTCTCCTGCAGTTTTTGATTAAGCCTGTGTGCAAGAAAAAGGAAGGAGGGCGGAGGGAGCGAACGTGAAGGCAATTGCCTGCAGTCGAAGGTGCAGTCGAAGCTTCCCCAAAGTAGACAGGTTCGTTAAGCTGCTGGTCCTCGCTCGCTCTTCCTCCTAGCGATATCACTCACCAAAGGCGGTCTCCCGGACGGATCCAGTGTTCGGGAGATGTAATAGAATAATAGCGTCCGCGCATAGATGCCAACTTCAGGCCAGCTTCCCGCCGGCTGCCAACTTTCCCCTCCTCGCTGTAATAATTTAAAAATCATTATTTATATATTTCATCTTCTTGCGCAATGCAGCGCCTCAGCGCAACAACCAGGCTGACCCGCGGGGCAGATGAACACCCGACGCGTCCCCTTTGCTGCCCCTTCATTGGCAGGTGCGTACGTGTAACGGCCTTGTTGTTTGCACTGTCACGGCTTGCACGTGAGTGTGATAATGACGCAGCCAGGTCGAAGCCAGACTTATTTATCGATCGGAGCATCTCTGTGTTGGAGACTTTCAGAACCTCTGAGCTTGCATGACTAATATTTTACCTACGTCAAATGCTAGCACACACATCATGTCGAGAAGTAAGGTGGAATCGAACTCCGTCGTCCTCTACAGCTTTGAAGAGTTGCATGTTTTGGCACTACACGATTAATCTTAAGGTCAACTAGCATTGATCTGACCACCACTTCAAGGAGCTTATCACGTAACAGTAATATTGGGGGGTGCTGCGGTGATTTATGAGTGAGCCTGCGACCGTGTTATTAAAAATAGCTAGCCCACTTGATCTATCACAAAAATCCAAGGTCAAAGAGTCTATACATCACCGATAGAGTTTCTGCTGTGTGCAACAATATGTGTACTCTTTTGATGTCCATAAATCCATCTTTGACAGATACCTTCCTTTGCACTTTGACACTGCAGGAAAGTTGCAGCCTCCTCTGCTGCGCGTATCCCACAGTCCAGCAAATTTTTGTCGTCTGCAAGGCCCCTAGGCCTTGACTCGTCCAAAGCTCAAATGACCTCAAGCTTGCCAGAACTCTCATTTCAGGACGGCCCGGTGACCGGACGTCCTGGTGATTTCAGTGGCACAATTGTATCACAGCTGCTAAGTAATCCAGAGTCTAACAGTGGCAACCGCATTCAGAATTTCCTTGAGGAAAAGCACATATTCCTGACAGGCAGTACTGGATTCCTTGCCAAGGTGCGTGATCTTTGCAAGCAAGTATTAAGCAATAAAGCACACCATCAAGTTGGCCTGGAACTGCTAATCAATTTTTAAAACCTTGCTCGATATGATCTTGTGTAACGTATAATTTACTGATCGTCCAATTCTCCTGGGTAACCATTTTTGCCGCTACGCTACCTTTGGTATCGGAGTTCAAGGTCCTGAGTTCAAGTCCTCCAGCCCGCAAAAACATGCATTACACTTTGCCGCTCCAATTGGACTCCGTCTATATTAAAGCCACTATCATGTAAAAAAACGTACGGGTTAAGGGGGTTGTGATATGCTTACAAGGACGCAAGCACTTGAGGGGGGGGGCGCATGCAACATGCATAAGAAAAGTACAATTTATGTATTGCTAATTTTTCTGGTTAACCATATTGGCCGCCGCTACGCTACATCTTGGCATATCCTTTCAGCCACGATTGCTTGAGCAATGGCTGTTTATGCACTGACATTTATGTGATGGAAACCTTCTATTCCGTATTGTTTGGTAGGCAATGAATGAAAAACAGAGTGGAATATGGGATACTAGGGGCAACGAATATAACAAAAAGAGCGAGCCATGACTGCCTGCGGCTAAGAGTGAAAAACACGCTGAAAAACTTAGACATAGCCATCAAGGTTAGAACCTGTTAACATCTTCCTATCGGCTTTCACCTGGCTGAGCTTGTCTGGACAGATCTGTTGTCTAAATTTCTCACAGGTCTTGGTGGAAAAACTGCTGCGCGTGCAGCCTAATGTCGGTGGCCTGTATCTCCTCATCCGGCCTCGTGATGGGAAAAATGTGGAGCAGCGCCTGAAAGAGTTGCTGGAATCCAGCCTCTTTGAGGACCTGCGTCTCAACATGGAGCCCTGCGAATGGGATGTGTTGAAAAGCAAGATTCATGCGGTAGAGGGTAGCGACATGTCACGAGACAACAGGGGCATGGAGGTGGGAAACTGTTTATTTTGTAGTCTGTGCACTGCATATTTTTTTGACTTTCCCATTTAAGGGACTCTACTTCAATTTGCAGAGCATTCATTTGCACTCTGCTTTGTCTCCCCGTCCTCACTGCTACCTGAGTATTAAGAAACTTTACCTAGTTGCATGCAAAGTTTCATTTTGAATAGTTTAGCCGTTATTTCATAGATCAGCCAACCACTCTGCCTTTTCACCTCATATGCCTTCTATGTCCTACATACTTTCTCATTGTCTCAGGATGAAGTGTGCAAGCATCTGCAAGCCACGATCAATGTGGTGGTCAACTCAGCGGCAACCGTCAACTTTGACGAGTGCTACGACTATGCCTTGAATGTCAACACTCTCAGTGCCGAAGCAACTGCCAAGTTTGCAGCAGGATGTGAGCATCTAGAAAGCTTCATCCACGTGTCTACAGCCTACACAGGTAACATTTTTATGCAAGCAAAGGGACATGTATTTTTCTTCCATGTGTTACAGTAGGTACATGTGTTACAGTAGGTACATGTGTTACAGTAGGTACATGTGTTATAGTAGGTACATGTGTTACAGTAGGTACATGTGTTATAGTAGGTACATGTGTTACAGTAGGTACATGTGTCTGCTCCTGGTTAGCAAGATTGGACGTGCGTTTCAATCATAACATCCCTCAGTTGATTCCCAAGAAGGGAAGTGATTTTTGCCGTTGCCCCACCTTTTCATACACCAGGTGGCCACTTAACCCCGGAGGGAATGATTCCAGAAGAGCTGCACAGCACCCAGGTTGATATTGCTGCCGAGATGGCTCTGGCGCGTAGCACCAGAGCATCAGGGGCAGATGACAATAAAATGAGGCAATTGGGTGCCTCCCGTGCCCGTGAGCTAGGATTTCTGGATGTGTACACCCTCACAAAGGCCATGGGGGAGATGCTCGTGAGTCAGGTAGCATGTGAGGTAAGTCTATTGGTACTTGTGTGTGTGTTAGCGTCATCTAGGCAGAGCTAGGGGCAAGCCTAGATGCTGTTATTTAGGTCAAGTTACAGCCAACAATGTGAATACCCCGGCAAATCCCTCACCTTGCTGAAGCTTGACCTGTGTAAGCACCAGTTGGAGGGGACAAATGCAGTGCAATTTAATTCTGCATCATGGGATGCACTATTCATGGTGATTAAACAGATGTAAGAAAGAGTAAACAGGTGCCTGCCGTTTTTCAAGAAAACTTTCCTCACTTTTTCCAGCAGTCCTGTGCAATGAATTTACCCTTGGCAGAGTGCTTGTTGGGGTAAAGAAGTACGCTTGCTACAGCTAGGTCTGACTGGAAATGTAATCCATTATTTGCATGCCTTACAACCTTGTGCAGGCACATATGCCGACTGCCATCATTTGGCCGTCCATTGTAAATGGTACACTGTCTGACCCGATACCTGGATTCGTTGAGGGCTACAAAGTAGGAGATCCTATTATCATGGCTTACGGGCGCAACCAAATCCCTGGGTTCTTATTTCTGAGGTAGGCTTCAAGCAGAGCATGCCGTTTGGGTGCACTTTAAAGCAAGTACAATGATTTCATGAGGGAGGAACTATGCAAGCAGATTCAGCAAATGCATGTGCTTGTACCTCTCCTAGGCCTCCTTATTTACACTAGTATTGCGGTTAAATATAAGCGTAATGAAAAAAGAGATGAGATCATCACAAACGGACTGTCCCTAATGTTTGAAGCTCAACCCTTTATAGTTTAAACAACATACAGACATGCGGTGTTTGTGCTACAAGCCACTTTTTGATCAATTTGCCTTCTACTTGCAGTTCAGAATCTTTGCTAGATTTTATTCCGGTGGATCTTGTGTCCCAGGCAATGGTGGCTGCAATGTGGTCGACAGCTACATCGGAGGATAAGGGCAGCACTCCACAATTTTTTCACGTTTCCAGCTCTGGGAGCAGCAACCCGATGACCGTGGGCATGTTTGCAGAGGGCATCAGGTGGGGATTTGTGCTATGTGTAGTGTTAAGGAGAATGCTTGCAGCAATTGAATAACCACAAGCATATCTGCAGAGGGCATCAAGTGGGGACCTGCGCTATGTGAAGTGTAAAGGGGCAAAGGGGATTAAAAAAAGGACGACATGAAGGAGAAAGTTTGCTAAGGTTGTCAGGCTGGATTTCCATACCTAAAGCCTAAAGTGAGTGTAAGGGGAGACATTCCCTCCTTTTATAAGTGCATGGATTCATCGCATTGCACACATTTTTATTTATGCTCTGGAGGAGACGGTTAAATAGAATGTCAGTACTTGCCTCCAGTTCATTTCATGCAAGTTTCATAATTTCAACTTTTTTAGAAACTGACATCCACATAAAAAAAACGGCTGTGATCTTCCCTAAACCCAAACCTTTTTGCAATTCAGTTATCTGGAGGGCAGCAAAACAATTGATGGAACTTGAAATACGCACAATTGAAACAGTGAATAAACACAACATTATACCCAGCTACTGCGTGTATTAGGCCATAATGATGTTTACCTAAAACACTCAGGAAGGCTACTTATTTCCTAAATCACACAATTTAAATATCGCATTCCTTTCATTCCTGCTTGCACCATTTGCAGCAAGCACTTCAAAGAGCACCCAGTCAAGCGCAGCCCTGCCCCTACAGCACCCTTCCACCTTTTTAACGACCTTCAGCAATACATGCTGTGCCTATCTGAAACCCCAAACCAGAGCCGCTCAGCTCAGGCTTTGCTGAAGCAAGTTAAACACATGGCGCAGATTTATATGGTAAGCCTCTACTGGTGATCGGGGCTGTTACCACTGTGCTATATTTAAATTACAGCGGTACCAGTGATTTATTCGCAAACTTAGGCCAAGCTGTAAGCCTTTTGTAGTTTGCCACATTACAACTTCTCGAGCATTAAAACCCATCCTTCATTTCAAATACACAAGTATACAGCATGCGCACGTTCCGCTTTGGGGGCACAAACATGGCATTGCTGCCCGACAGTATGAATGCTGAAGAACGTGACATGTTTGGCGTTAACGTCGGTACAATTGACTGGGTCAAATACATTAGTGACGTTCATATTCCAGGTGTGTGGGATTTCTGTGCACAGTACACAGTGTTGAATGCAACGCACAGTAATTATACACAGTGCAATTGCCATGCCAAGTTCACAGTGAACATCCATCTCAGGCCGACATTCTTAGGTTCATGCCATAACAATGTATTAAATTAAAGCGTACAGGGGCATGCTTCTCGGTGTTCCATTATATTTAATGGAACACCGGTATTCCATTATATTTAAACTGACCCTGGGAAGTCATTCTTAAAAAGTAGTGTTTGCGCGGTGGGGGGTTGCCTGGTGCGGGCACCTACGTAGCCCCCTCCCTTAATCATGCTGGCTGTGTTATCACTACCATCGGATATTTTTCTTTTTCGTTTCTTTACAGCACAAAGTGTATGTGTGTGTCAGCAAGCCGCAGCAAACCAGCTTGCATTGCATTTGATTGGTAATATATTTGTGTTTCCGCCTGTCCATTTTTCAGGTCTTCGGAAGTATGCTCTTAAGGACCGCTTCTGAGTATATTCATGTACAAAATAAGGTATCTAGCCTGGCGTGGCAGCTCCATTTGTAGTCGGCTCCTTTCTCATAAACATTAAATTGAGGATCAAGGCAGGTGAGGCAAGCTGCTTCCCTTTTCAAAAGTGGAGATGGTAGAAGCAATATTTGTAATGACAGTTATATCTTCCTCCCTATGCGGTATCTAATTTATATAGGTCATGTATATAGGTCAATTTGCTATTGTACATATTCAGTCCTGGTCTGCGGTGGATTGAAGTGTTGGAAAATTGAGCAGGTCAAACAGTACTTTGCTTTAAACTATGAAACCGGTTCTTGCTGCCTGTGAACATCTTGGTGCACTGGACACTCTGTAAAAACAGTCAAGGTTGGGGTAGGGTGAATGCTCAACACCATTTCTCAAACGTATGTGTTTCACTGTTTCTCTGAATCATTTGTAATCTACACATCTGTTGATCTTTGTGCATAAGGTCAAATGACAACCACGTTCAAATTTGATAAAGGTAAAATAAGATGTTAGTACCATCATAAAACTATTCTACCACAGAAAATAATAACAATTCCAATGAGGATCAGGAGGCCTGCAGGCTTGGCATGAAACCGGATGAAGTTTTGGCAGGACTGACAAGGGCACAGACGTGTTGAACAGGGTAGTTGGCTGGTATTACATGAAACTACTTAACTCTTGGAAAGTCAAGACCCAGTTTCTTAAAAGGCTTCAAAGCGTGAGTGCTGTAACCTCCATCAAAACAGCTTGTCCTGAGGGGAAACAACCCCTACAGCCTTTACTGGCTTGCAAAAGAATACAAAGAATGTATAGAACCAGACCCTTATCAAAAATGGCACTGCTAATGGAGCCGCTAGCAACGCTTATCTAACATCCCGTGTCCCTGTTAAAACTAAGTGCATCATTATGAAGTACAGAACAGGAACCCTGTACAACTAAAAGCATGCGGTATGGTTTCAGCACTCAATAAACCTAACTTGCCCCCTCTGCCCTCAAAGAAAAAGAAAAAAGAAAAAACTACGCAGGCAGTGAAAACCACTCCCCACATTAATAAGGAAAAAAGCCACTTTAGTACCGAGTACCGTAAAACTCCTCCACCGCAAAAAAGAAAGGTGAATCAATAAGGGTCAGGAGGGTTTCAGGCTTGGCCTGAAACCGGCTCCTGATGAGAGTTGATAACAGTACTGGAAAGGGCACGTCTAGTATGGACAAGTTTAGCAGCAAGTTTCACAGAGTGCACATGGAGCTTGGAGGCAAGCTTCTTAACTCTTTGAGAATCGAGATCCAGTTCTTTGAGAGGCTTCAGAGTGTGGGTGTTGTAGATGGTGCCGCCCACACCCAAAAGGATGATGTGGAGAGTAACGAAGGCCTTGGAGAATGTTGCAAAGGTCTTTGTGCTGTTCCTTTGCGGTGTTCAGCTGGTTTTGAGGTCTAGTGTCCTCACAGTACTTGATCTCGACGAGGTGGATGTCGTGCCGAGTTGTGTTGAGGTCTTGAGGTCAGTGCTGTCTGGGGTTGGTGGCTGTACTAGTGGCTGGCGGTGCTGCTGAGGTGCTCCAAGTCTCCCTCAACTGCCCCCTGCCACTCCGAAGTACCCACCCCCCAACATTAATTTGTTGTTTTTGTGTTGTTGCAGTGATGGGAGTAACTAGCGCAAAATCTGGGCGGCTGGAGGTAAATCTTTCTTTATCTGGGAAGCGGGGTGGGAAGAGCCATTTGGGAACAATTCTACTTTCAGCTGTTGCAAAATCTGGAGATTTTGCATGGTCATCCGTTTGTTGCTGCCTATATCTTGAGAGACAATGCATGATCCTAGGAGCCTGTTTTGCTGATAGCCTTAAAAAATCATGCGGCATGCTAAGTTGTGTCTTTCGGTGATCATGTTCCTTATTTGCGTGTGTTGGCACCCAGAAAGGATGTGCAGGGCACTGTCTACTTGTGGATAGAGGGGGCAAGTTTGACTTGTTGAGAGTTTGAACAATACCGCATGTTTTTTATTATATAGGGTGCCTGTTCTGTATTTCATAATGATACATTTGGTCTTAAGGGGACATATGATGATGTTTGGTAAGCATTAATAGTGGCTCCATTGGCAGTGCCGTCCTTTATGAGGGTCTGGTAGAACGCTTCAGTTTTGGCATTTCCCAGTTTATGGAGAAAATGCATGTGTGCTTGAAGGGCGTCACGGTGGTTTGGTAGGTGCCAAAGCCTTGGGGGAGGAGAATGGGCCATGTTTGTTGTATGGGTATGATTATGGGTTTGTGTTTGGTTTTCTCTTCTTTTGCAAGCCAGTGGATGTTGTAGAAGGGAATTTCCTCAGGGCCTGTTGTTTTGATGGAGGTGTCTGCAAGGTCGGAGTAGGTGGTGGCTGACTTTTTAGCAAGGGCGTCGGCATGCTCGTTACCGATAATACCGTCATGGGACTTTACTTGAAGAAGTGGATAGGCGATGGTAATTGGCCGATTGCTTTAGCAATGGATTGAAGGACATCTCATTGGATGTGGCGTCGATAGAGATTCGGGTGTGAGAGCCCTTTTTTAATTTGGTGCAGTGATTTTAGGCTGTCAGTGGCTATGTGTGAGTAGCCATGTATGACTGCAGCTGCTATAGCTGCTAGCTCTGCCCGTGAGATGGTGTTGGTTATACCCATGCCTTTTGGGTTTACATAGTGGGAAACATTTAAGTGAGGGTGGTATCGTATACGCCTGATCCGGTGTCTTGCCCTACTTCATTCTTTTGGAGGCTGCCATCAGTGTAGGTCCAATCCCGCCAATCTTTTACCTTGCTTACGGGCTAGGTTTTGGCTGGAGCTGTTTTGGGGTGCTTTATCGATGTTACAATTATGAGGTTGGTCTGTGCTAACCAGGGCACTTGTTTTATCTGGGCCTTCTGAGGCTTGAGGGTGGTCATTGGGTAGCTTATTATATCTGTTGAGTCCTGAGTGTTGTCCGGAACCTAAGGCTGTTTGGTAGGGATGGTTACGTATGTTTTCAACTTCCCACTTTGCCTCAGGGATTTCTTTGGCAAGTTCTTTAGCCAGTCTCTGTTGTGAGCATTGAGGCAGACCCTGTCTTGGTGTTCCATATGGCAATGATCTTCAATTCCCAGGAGTGATTGGAAAGTGGTATTTGTATGTTTTTCCAGAAGGGCACTTTCGCATATTGGAGTTGGTCTGATGGGATGGTGCCCAGGAATTTACATGTGTGTGGGTATTTGCGGCAAAGTGATGCATAGGGATTTGTGGTCATGTTTTCATTCCAGGATGGGAGGAGCATGAGTGTGGCTGTTTCCTCTGTGCCGACAGCAGCAGAGTAGATGGCGTGTCTTGTTGCTAAGAGCATAGTGTTTTCATGGTAATTGGGATGGCAGATGGAGAACCCAGAAAATCGGGAGGAGAAAGCGTTGGTGTTTTCCCCAAACACTTGTCCCTTAAGTGCTCACTCCAGTAAAAATGGGGGAATTTGGGGTCATGGTCAAGGGGGGATGCCATTTTTTCTTTAGTGACCAGGGACCACTTTGGAAAGGCGGCGGTGATGTGGGAGGGGGGTATCCGTGTGAAAGACTCTTTGATTTGTTTGTTCGTATGTTTAGGTATATTTACGTGCAATGAGGCCTCCAAGTTATGATGCAGAGCTAATGGGAGGAGGTTGGACGCGATCGTGTAGACCGCTGCATTTTGCCTTGTCAAAGGCCTTTCGTGTTATGTTCAGGTGCTTGGGAGTAAGCATACCTTTACACTTTCCGTCGACATTGTAAATTCAGGCTACTGTGTCAGTGTACACTTCAGGAAGCATAGTGTCATCTGGGGAGGATAGGATACTCTTTTCTTGAAACTCTATGAGATCAGTAGTTGTGATCCAGTACTCACAATGCCCTGTGGCCGTAATGTCAGCCTGTGGGTTGGTGGACTGGGTGTCAAACTAACTTTGTTCCGAAGATCAACATTGTAGGGCTGGTACGCATTGCCCTCTTGGATGGCAGAGAACCCTTGTTTTTGAAGATCATTTAGGTGTTCATCTGGTGCATGCTGAGATAAGTTTTGTGCGGCGATATGCTCTTCAAACGTATTGAGGCTCTGCTTGAAGCTTTCACACGTGTTTTGTAGTTCTTCTGGCTCCCAGGTTGGGTTCCATAAGACTTCCACAATCTCTTTTTTCTAAAAGTGGATACAGTTTTCCTTTTTTGACTCAAATTGATACAGGCAGGGCAGGCCCATGCCCCATGAATCATTGCCATCAATAGCTTCCCTTTCAGTGGCGTTGCAGCAGCTTGTTTTAAGCAAGCATTGCTAGTGGTAGGTACGGTTGCAGACGTCACAGATGTACATGTCTTTAAAAGGTGGGGAGAGGTCTGGAGATTCAAGTCATAGATGGTAGGAGCAAATTTCGCAGCTTGCGCACTTAATTCGGCTCCAGGCAATAATCTTAATGGATTTGGGCACTAGTCCAACTGATTTTAAGAGGGGTGGGGCCCATCTTTCAATATTCATGGGGGCATAGTAAGTGTGGTATTGTTTCCGTCTTAGGGGTGTACCATCTCTCTCTTTTCTCCGGGGTGAAGAACCTCCAATTATCTATGTGCAGGATATCCATATCATCATAGTAGAGTGTGTTGATGGCCTCTGTGGATGTCCTTGAAACAGCCTCATCCTTCTTGTACGTCCAGAGTCCTTGTTAAACATGCGTGGTGCGCAGGGGGGTCAGGTTTAGGCTAGGAAGGCTAAGTTATGGGGTATATCGAGGATCTCACATCTTCTTTTCCTTTGGGGTCTGCACGGTGATGATGGTACTGGGCGGTCTGCAATCTCAAAGGTTGGGTTGTTGTACATCTGGTAAGTTATCAGGTTGATGATATTGATATGCTGAGTGGGAGGGGTGAATATTTGTGTGAACGCTTGTGTCGCATGGTGGTTGTGGCTAGTGATTTGTGAGTGTGTGGTGCGTTTGTTTGGCTGACTATTTGTAGTTGTATTTCAGTAGGCTAAATTACTATTTGTGAGTTTAAAGTAACAGTGCCTATGATTTGAGTCAGGGGCGTATGTTGCTGACTTTCTGTTTGGCTGCGTGTCCTCTTTCTGGTACCGGAGGGCATCTTGTGTATGCCGTGCACGCTTTGCTTGTTGGTATTGGGAGAGAGTGTCCAGTTGGTTAGTGGGTGCAGGCTCAGAAAAGCAGGTAATAGCTGTAGCTTGTGGCAGTGGTATTGGCGATGTGCTTATAGAGTCATGGTTCCTTTTTGTTTGGTTTGATAAACTTAGTAAATAGCAACCTCAACTAGCTAGACAGTGCCCTGCATATTGCTTCCTGGATGCCAACGCACACAAATAAGAAACATGATAACTGAGAGACACAACCTAGCATGCAGCATGATCTTCGAAGCCATAGCAAGGCAGGCTCCTTTATCCTGCTTATCCTTATCCTGCTTTGTCTGCATGGATTTAGGTAGCAGCGAACGACCGGCTATGCAGAATCTTCAGATTCCCAATACGGCTGCAATGTTTGGGTTGCAGTTAGGAATTCTTAGTGTTAATTATTAATCCTTGCCTTTTGAACACTGAACCTGCCAGGTTCTAGGCTTAATATATTAATAGTATTTGTAACATCACTACGCTCATGGTTGCGGCAGAGGGCCTCTGAACCGCCAGCTGTGTATTTGGCTTCGCAGCGAACTCGCCCACTCGGTGGTGCTCCTAGGTGAGAGACCACCAATTATAGCATTGCAACAGCTGAAACCAGGAATATACCAAAGTGGCTCTTTCCACCCCGCTTCTCAGGCAAATATAGGTTCACCTCCAGCCGTCCGGATGTACTGGCCCATCTCCACGAAAACAAAAAAGCAACATACCAGCAATGAAGGAGGGTGGGTTCTTAGGAGTGGCAGGGAGCAACTGAGGGAGACCAAAAGCACCTCTCAGCAGCACCGCCAGCCATTAGCAGATCCACCTTCCCCAGACAGCACCAACCCAAAGATCTCAGCATTCTTCAACGTGGCCTTAACCTCATCAAAATCAAGTACTGTGAGGACACTAGACTGCAGAACAAGCTGAGCGCTGCGCAGGAACAGCAAAAATGCCTTTGCTCCACCCTTCATGGAGCCTCCGTTACCACACCATCCTCTTGGGAGTCTGTTTAGTCTTTGTAAAACGTCCCCATCACTCCAACGAGGACCAGTGGAGCTTGCCTTCCTTATATCCTTGTCTACGCAGGTTGGTGATAAGCATGCATGCTGTGCTGTGTTTTTGCTCTTTAATACGAGCATTAGGCCTAGTGTCTTCAAAGAATTTAAACCCAATCAGGTAAACCCCCCACTGGTTTGTATTCAGTTTCTTGTCTTGCGCAAGCTGCTGGAAATCTGAGTTGCGTGTGGTTACCGATAAGAGCACACATCATTGGGTAGAATTAGGATGGCGTCAGGATGAGAAGAGAGTTCCAAAGCACGTGTTGTTGGGTTTGGAAGCAACCAACAATGTTATACGGTATAACATTATACCAGACCATGTTTGGTGTTCCAGACTCTCGTTGTGCACGTGCTGCTCCTCATAACGAATACACCATGTATGATTATTTTTGCCTCCCTCATTCTTGGTATCCTTCACAGTTCATGTTTTTATGTGCCCAAAACACGCAGATGATGATTCCCCTCTTTAAATTGATGCAGTCGATTGGTCCTTGCAGATGGTTGATTGATCTTACTGGATTTATTTAGTGCTTTGTCACAAACAGCGTTGTGCCTTTGTTCCCTTTCCATTTTTTTTTGCAGATGCGACAACAAAACTCCTCACATCTTTTACGCTGCATTACACGCGCAGCCTTGTAGTCGCACATTTTTACTGGCCTAGTTTGTAACCTCTGTAACCTCTGTAGCAATAGGCCATTTGATGAGCACGCGTACACATACACACACACTCTCTCTTTAGCCGCGCATTGCTGCTGCAGCAACCAAGGTCAGATACCACATGGTACTTGGAACGCTCCCAAAACTGGCAATGCAACTCAGCATCTGCTCCGCCAAATTTGCAATGGCACGGTTGTCCTGAGCGTGTAAGGTGTTGTGTATGTTTGTGTGTGTGTGTCTGTGTGTGTGCATGTGTGCTTTGCAATGGCACGGTTGTCCTGAGCATTCAACATATAATACAAGTGCTACGTGCGCGTGCGCGTGCGTGTGCATGTGTGTATGTGTGTGTGTGTGTGCATGTGTGTGTGTCACACATACGAGCATATGAGACGTGAGTAGGTAGTATTTTCTATTTTCTGGTGTGTGCATGCTCATGTCACACACATTTAGCACACGTACTCACAACCTTGCGACATGCTACAGGTGGGACTTAACGCTATCCTTCTGCCATTGCGTAAATTATCTTTGCCACACGCACATTCTGTCGTACGTGCAGTTATCTCTGCCACACACACATCCTTCTGTCGTACGTGCAGTTATCTCTGCCACACACACATCCTTCTGTCGTACGTGCAGTTATCTCTGCCACACGCACATCCTTCTGTCGTATGTGCAGTTATCTCTGCCACACAGACATCCTTCTGCCATGCGTGAAGTTATCTCTGCCACACACACATCCTTCTGCCATTGCGTGCAGTTATCTCTGCCACACCCACACCCTGAAATACATTTACTTCCACATCCCCTTCTATCCCCCCCCTCAGCCCCCCATCCCTACCCAACACATATTCATCACCTACTCCTAAACATCATCATCTCCTACTCACCTACTCACCTACTCACTCAACACATCTTCATCACCTATGCTCATATTCCTGGTACATGCCAGATGGGACTGTACGCCTATCCATTTCCAGTGCATGCCCTACTCTTTACTATACCCAAATCCATATGCACATATACTCCCATTTGCCCTGCGACATGCCAGATGGGACTGTACACCTAACCATTTCCAGTGCATGCCCTACTCTTAACTAAACCCAAATCCTTATGCACATATACTCCTATTTACCCCATACCTATACCCACACCCCACACACCCACACCCCAGAACTCACCCCCACCATCACACTTTCCCAACGAACAAAACACATAATCTCAACATCACACCAGTCTCACCGCGTGCCAGATTTTATCACAGAATCACACACATACATACACACAGACTAGCTGAACATCACACGCTATCTGAACATCACACCGGCTCACCGCGTGCCAGATCGGTTTTGGTGCCACCCTCCAAGGCATGGACAGCACACTTTTAGCAGGGTGGTCTATCAGGAGTGTGTTGTGCACAAAGCCCACGCCGGACTCCTTTGCTTTTCTGGTGTCCGCTGCACAGGGCACAGGACGTGCATAAAAAAGAGTGTTTTTTACTTGATGCACGTTAGAGGATCAAAGTACAAAAATGAATGACTCAGGGATTCAAGTAAAAGTTGTTAAGACAATAAAATCCTTGTAAAAAGCATGTATCTTATCATCAAGTTTAAGATTTAACTTTACGGTCTTCATACTTCCTGGATCTAATCGTACATTAAATACTCAATGATTGCAAGCGTGTGTTGCAGACACACTCACTCACTCACTATGGCACACACACTCACACCCACATCCACACCCACACACACACACTAATACATCCCCACACAATAACACACGCAGACGCACATGACAGAGCACCCACAGGCAGCGCCCCAAACACAACAGCTATGTGACATGACATATGGCACGTTCCCTGTGATATGTATGTATGTGAGCCATACAGATCACACTCACATACACACACACTCACCCACACCCACACCCACACCCACACCCACCCACACCCACACCCACACCCACACCCACACCCACGCTCACATACACCAACACTCACCCACACCCACACCCACACACCCACACCTGCCAGAGCACCCCAGGGCAATGTCCCAAACACAAAGGCTATGTGACATGGCACATTCACTGTGATTGAGCCATACTGAAGGTCGTCCAGCGCACGCGTGTAGGCTTCCTGAGAGGCAAGCATTCAGATTAGAGGGCTGAATTCAAAGGTGGATTTGTTGTGAGGTCAATAGGGTTGGCCAGAAGCGGGTATACACGCTGTGTATGACAGTATATTTGATGAAAGCCCTGCAGATAATGCTGTATCTACACCACACGTATATATAATATGGTTCTGGCCAACCCTAGAGTTTCACCATATGCTGCGTGGCGTGTTGACAATGCGCTGGAGGTTCACCATACACTGGATGCTGTGTGGCATGTTGACACTGTGCTTGAGTACTCTGTTGACACTGTGCAGTGTTGACACTGTGCTTGAGTAGTGTGTTGACACTGTGCTTGAGTAATGTGTTGACACTGTGCTTGAGTAATGTGTTGACACTGTGCTTGAGTAATGTGTTGACACTGTGCTTGAGTAGTGTGTTGACACTGTGCTTGAGTACTCTGTTGACACTGTGCTTGAGTAATGTGTTGACACTGTGCAGTGTCGACACTGTGCTTGAGTAGTGTGTTGACACTGTGCAGTGTTGACACTGTGCTTGAGTAGTGTGTTGACACTGTGCAGTGTTGACACTGTGCTTGAGTAGTGTGTTGACACTGTGCTTGAGTAGTGTGTTGACACTGTGCTTGAGTACTCTGTTGACACTGTGCTTGAGTAATGTGTTGACACTGTGCAGTGTTGACACTGTGCTTGAGTAGTGTGTTGACACCGTGCAGTGTTGACACTGTGCTTGAGTACTCTGTTGACACTGTGCTGTGTTGACACTGTGCTTGAGTACTGTGTGGCATGTTGACACTGTGCTTGAGCCGTACTGTGCAAGCATTTAGAACTCCTGATATTGTGCAAGCATTTAGATTCTCTTGATACTGTGCAAGCATTTAGATCTCCTGATACTGTGCAAGCATTTAGAACTCCTGATATTGTGCAAGCAATTAGATCTCCTGATACTGTGCAAGCATCTAGATCTCCTGATACAGTGCAAGCTTTTAGATCTCTTGATACTGCGCAAGCATTTAGAACTCCTGATATTGTGCAAGCATTTAGATTCTCTTGTTACTGTGCAAGCATTTAGATGCAAGCATTTAGATTTCCTGATACTGTGCAAGCATTTAGATCTCTTGATACTGTGCGAGCATTTATATCTCCTGATACTGTGCAAGCATTTATATCTCCTGATACAGTGCAAGCATCTAGATCTCGTGATACTGTGCAAGCTTTTAGATCTCGTGAAACTGCGCAAGCATTTAGATCTCCTGATACTGTGCAAGCATTTATTACTCTTAATACTGTGCAAGCTTTTAGATCTATTGATACTGTGCAAGCATTTAGAACTCCTGATACTGTGCAAGAAATTAGATTTCCTGATTCTGTGCAAGCATCTCGATCTCCTGATACTGTGCAAGCTTTTAGATCTGCTGAGTACTCGCAGAAGTACTCTAGTTCTTGGAGGCGAGTGCAACCGAACGTCAGTTAGTACTCTCTTAGCACAGCTTGCGCTGTGCTAACCATCCTTTTTATGCTTGCGCCTTAGATAGTTGGCAGCTTAGTTTTAAGCTTTTGCTCTCCTTGACTTCAGCAACTTGACCTTTATGCTTGGTATTGGGCACAAGTGTAAAAATCCCCCTCCAGAAGTTCGGTGGACACGAGCCGGAATAGATCTCTTAACACTGTGCAAGCATTTAGAACTCCTGATACTGTGCAAGCATTTAGATCTCCTGAGAGAGAAGGGGAAAAACAGGCAGTAAGAAAGGTAGCTCTGAAATGATTTTTACTATCGTAGGCGCTGTGAAGCACGCTCACATTGTGAGCAAGCAACACTGAATGTCGTGCTGCACATGCGTTTAGGCCTCTTGAGAGAGAAGATAATAAGGATTAGGCTGAAGCACGCCAGACGTATGCATCAGATCCACCTCGCTTGTCGCTGTGTGCTGCGCTCTATCAAAGTGGACAGCAACATCCAAAAGAGTCCCCAAACCGCTGCTCATTCACAAATGCTACACATCTGCCGTTTCTAAAAAGGCACACACACACACAACCACACACGCACACACACACACACACTTGGTGATGCTGCAGCTGCATTTCTGAGTGAATCCACACCCCCACAGCCAGAGACCCAAAACACGGCTCATTCATAAACGCCACATACCTGACCTTTCTGAAAAAGACACACACACACACTCTCACTTGGTGCTGCTGCTGCGTTTCTGGGTGGATCCACACCCCCACAGCCAGGGAACCAAAGCACTGCTCATTCAAGTATGCCGTGGCGTCACGCAAAAAGGCAGAAGCATCGCCCCCAGTGCCTGGTATGCACACTTCCTGTGTTTGTTTGTGTGTGTATGTGTGTTTGTGTGCGTATCTGTTAATGTGTGTGCGTGCGTGCATGAGCATGTGTATGTATGTGTGTGCGTGTGTGCGCGCATGGGTGTGTGTGTTAACAAATGCAGTGCTACACACTACATGTCTTTACAAGCGCAGACCTCCTACCACAAGGATTCAATCGAACAAAGAACATAGAACACAGAACATAGAACATATCACATAGAACATATCACATAGAACATAGAACATAGAACATGGAGCATATAACATAGAACATATAACATATAACATGGAACATGGAACATAGAACATAGAGCATAGAGCATGGAATATGGAACATAGAACATAGAACATAGAACATAGAACATAGAGCATAGAGCATAGAGCATAGAACATAGAACATAGAACATATAAACCATTCGCACAGCTAGAGCAACACACAAAGAAAGTTGCAGGAGGCACAGCTTCCACAACTCCTACAAAAAGAACGACACGCGCACTGCCCGCTCCCACATGTGCGTCATTTCATGCCATGATTACAGATATCTAAGAACTCATGACACGCGCACTGCTCGCTCCCACATGGGCGTCATTTTGTGCCATGATTACAGATATCTAAGAACTCATGACAAGCGCACTGCTCGCTCCCACATGTGGATCATTTCATGCCATGATTACAGATGTCTAAGAACTCATACCGCACCACTTCACACCACGCTTGTCGAACTCACAATTACGCTGGCTTGTAGATCTCACAATTACGCTGGCTTGTAGATCTCACAATTACGCTGGCTTGTAGATCTCACAATTACGCTGGCTGGCTTCTTCTGGTTTTATGACTGGCCAGATTCCTATGTACACTCCGTATATGACCGTATATTTTGGTGATTTTTTTGCCCAAAATACCATACGTATACCGTAAATGATTATTTATTTACCGTTAAAAATATGGTCCTGGCCAACCCTGTAAGACCCTCCAATAGCAAGAGCACGTGCACGGTTGAAAGCACGTACCTACATCACTCCACGCCACACCTTCTCACAATTACGCTGGCTTCTTTTGGGTTAAGACCCTCCAACAGCAAAGACACTTGCATACATAAGCACGTTCCTGCACCACATTTAATAGCACACACACCTGCATCACTTCATGCCACGGCTGCTCACGATTAGGGCTGGCTTCATGTGGCACAAGACCCTCCACAAGCAACGGCATGCACACACTAATGCGTGTGGCACACAACTACACTGCTTCAGACGTTGTGTGCGCTCGCCATACGCGCATAAGAGCATACACACACATGTGCACACACATACCTGCATCACTCCACACCACGATTCCTCACGAGTGCATGCCTCTTGTGGTGTTAGACCCTCCACAAGCAACCACGGGGGTGCGTTGGCCATCATGCCTTCTGCACTGTTCCCGCTGACAGCACCCAGCTCATGCACCTGTGTGTGTTGTTTGGGGGTGTATGTGAGTGTGTGAGGTTTGCTCCCCATGGAAGCACCCATATCAGTTACCTGTGTGTGTGCGCATGTGTGTGCGTGTGTGTGTGTGTGTTGTGTGTGTGTGTGTGTGTGTGTGTGTGTGTGTGTTTGTGTGTGTGTGTGTGTGTGCGTGCGTTTGCGCTTGTCTTCTTGTGCAGGTGTGAGGGCCTAAGTAAATTTTGATACACTTAAGTATGCACATTCATAAATGTGTGAGTATGCATGTTCATGAGTGTGTGCGTATGCATGTTCATGGGTTTGCATGTACAACAGGTTACTTGCACAAGCCTTTCATCCTTTTATCACCACCACACATCACCACCACACACACACACACACACACACTCACTCACACAAACACACACACAAACATACACACATACATAACACCCCTACAAACAGCCACACAAACATACATACATTGCACCTCTACAAACAGCCACACATTACTTGCACCGTTACATGTGAAGATAAGGCAGCACTGCAATGCTTATGTGTTTGAACCTCAGCAGCTCCTAATTTCTCTACTTTCTTCTGAAACGGCCACTTCACAGCCATTTCTAGTACCGCACCAGGACCCTGTTTGACCACATCTTCTTGTTTCCAGAAGCTGTGTAATTAGGGTTGGCCAGAACCATACATGTATAGGTATAAAAAGTGTACACACGGTACTTTAGGCAGGGAAATCACCATACATACAGTCATATACGGTGCAGATATACGATTCTGGCCAACCCTATGTGTAATGTATACCCTCAAGGGGCATAGTGGTTGTTGGTCATGCTGTAACAGTAACCCATGCAAGATATCAATTCCTGATATCAATCACATTTTGTCGATAAGGGCTTGAGCTGAAAAACTCAACAGTGAGCTTGGCCATCATGAGGGGCAGAGTAGGTGCTGACACACTCCATCAACGGTGCTTCCTCACTTTTCCATTGGAGTAGCACCTGACACAACCCATGACAGCAATTACAAATAGGGTGTGGGTGTGGATGCGGCACCCATCACCTACACCCACTGCTACTTAACAACTAACTGCTCTTAGCAATATCACAGAATCATACCTATTTCTATCCACTGTGCTCTGTGATTTTGCTAACACTTACGTTTCCCTGCCTGGTATACGCCCGCCACAAAAAGCGCACTGCACGCACACACACATTCCGGCACTTTCTTACATAACACAACATAAGCCTGTAATTCTCTCCCTGATCTGCACTCCAGCATACAGAGCACTGCATACAAACACCATTTTCCAGCAACCCCCTTAACAACACAACACACACCTTGATATTCCTCCCTGTTCTGCACTCCCACAGAAAAAGCACCGCACTGCACTGCACACACACATACACAAACACACACACACACACACACATGTACACACACCTGCCTTCCCGCAAACTTCTTCTGGAAGCGCTCAGCCTTTTCTTTGGTTCCCGGGTAGAAAGGCACCCTCCGAGTTGCTCCCTGCAATGCCCTCTTTACCGCAGACAGGAAGGCAGCTCGCTGTGGCCAAGCCGCGTCGGTCACCAGCAACTGCAGTCACACCCGTGGGTACAGCGTGTGTGTACGCGTGCTTTGTAAGTATAAGAACCCCGAAGTGTATGTCAGCATTGGTCACCAGCAACTGCAGTCACACAATCGATCCACACAGCGTGTGTGTATGATTGCACGCATGTGAGCATGATAAAGCGGACACTTGGCATCCATATCAGCAACTGCACTTAAGCAGTCACTCCACACAGCGTGCGTGTACGAGTGCACGCATGTGAGCATGATAATGCGGACACTCGGCATCCGTATCAGCAACTGCACTCAAACAGTCATTCCACACAGCGTGCGTGTATGATTGCACGCATGTGAGCATCTTAATGCAAACACTCAACATCTAACAGAAACTGCAGGGACACAGTGACCCCACACGGCATGCGTAGGTGCATGTCACCCCACACGGCATGCGTAGGTGCATGTCACCCCACACGGCATGCGTAGGTGCATGTCACCCCACACGGCATGCGTAGGTGCATGTCACCCCACACGGCATGCGTAGGTGCATGATTGCAGTCACCCCACACGGCATGCGTAGGTGCATGTCACCCCACACGGCATGCGTAGGTGCATGTCACCCCACGGCATGCGTAGGTGCATGACAGCACGCGTGTGAGCATTCCAGGTGGTGTCAGAGGATAATTGGTTAGAGTTGACTAGGGTTGACTAGTGGTTCGCACAGGCCGAGGATACACAATGTGTTTCTGCTATAGAATAGAAGAGGTTCTAACCCATTTGTGAAAGTATGCAGTGTATGCGGGGTGTTCAGTTGGGGGTCTGCCATTTAAAAGACACAAATTTACACATTTTAATGGACCTTTGTCAACGAACTGAAGCTTTGTCGCCGGTCCTGGGTGCATGGATGTGGTGACACCTAGGAAGAAGATAAAAACATAGGAATGGTTACACCTAGGAAGAAGATGAAAACATAGGAAGAATGACGGAGGAGCCTATGAAGGCAGAGAATGCGCTAGGAGTGTCTTTAGGGAAAGCAAATGCCTTTGGCCTAAAGGACGGCAAGAATGACGACGGATGGTAGGCAACACAAACTGTAGGTGGTACACAACACGAGCATTTAAATGTACTATGGTACACAAGTTTATAATTGTAGTATGGTACAGAACACGAGCTTTTAATTGTATTACAATACACAGGTTTCTATTTGTAGTATGGTACAGGACACAAGCTTTTAAATGTACTATGGTACACAAGTTTATATTTGTAGTATGGTCCAGAACACGAGCTTTTAACTGTACTATGGTACACAGGTTTCTATTTGTATTATGGTACAGAACACAAGCTTTAAATTGTATTACGGTACACAGGTTTCTATTTGTAGTATGGTACAGAACAAGAGCCTAGGTTTTTAATTTTATTTCTAACTCGCACCAAACTCTTCCCTCAGCAAGCAGGAATTGCAGACAGACACGTTTACACACATACGCACAAATACGCACACACACACACAAACACACACACACAAACACACACACAACCACGCGTACACATACCTCAAGGGCGATGCAGTTGTGGCCGCAATTTTGCATGAGGCCAAACGCGACGCTCTGTGCATGGTAATCCAGATCTTCCTGGCTCCTACATTTGTTTTGTAGTAACACACAAACACAAATGATGAGATGCGTCAAGGAATTGACTAGCATTTGCGGCCAGGAGTTTGGTGCCTGGACAGGAGGGCTTTGTGCAACCACAGGCTTGCCTATGTATTAGGCAGCTTCTACGCTTGAGCACATTTGCGAGGAATTGTAGGAAGGGATGGCATCGACTTTGTTTTTCGTGTGTGTGTGTGTGTCTGTGTCTGTGTCTGTGTCTGTGTGTGTGTGTGTGTGTGTGTGTGTGTGTGTGCGTGTGTGTGTGTGCGTGCGTGCGCGTGTGTGTGTGTGTCTGTGTGTGTGCATGTGTGAGTACACGTGTGTATGTAAGCATGTGTGTGCGGCAAATATAACGTGGCATACACGTATTGCAGCAGCAAAGAAATTGCTCAAAGGCGACTGGTGCGTACTAAGTGCAAAGAATGTGCAATAATAGGTACTTTTGTGAATTACAAGGGTTTTGTAAGCACAGAAGCAAAGGTTGAGGAAGGTCATAGCTCTGAGTTCAGGACACCAAGCACAGCTGTTTTGGAGCTGAGGAGCAGATGTTTTGAGCTGAGGAGTGCTTTTTTTAGCTGAAACACAAGAGTTATCAACAGACAAGGTTAGAAAACTAGACTTGTTAAACAACGAGACAATAATTATCAAACGAGGCCAGTCCGATTAGAACACATGAATAACGATTGCGAGGCAGTCAGCTGAGTTCCTCATCCAACAGACACTTTCTGTTTTACCGCAGTTGCATAATTTATCTTTGCTAAAGTGGCTCCTTTTGTTTGTTGACGACTCGGAGAACATGAAACGACCTGCCGTTCTTCCTTCAAGCTGAACCATGAAGAATTCATTTATGGCTTCTCTCTTTATCTCAAGCAACATTGCCAGGTGCAGCGTTTGAACTTTCCAAGGACCCGGCACAACTGCTAAAGGTTGTTGCGTTTGAACTTCCCAAGGACCTGGCACAATATTGCAGGGCGTCAAGCTCATACTAAACAATGACCTGGGACAGTGATGTAGGGCGTCAAGCTCATACAAACCAATGACCTGGCACAATATTGTAGGGCGGTAAGCTCATACAACCAATGACCTGGCACACTAATGTAAGGCGTCACGCTCACACTGCCCAAGGACTCGGCACACTACTGTAGGGCGTCAAGCTCATACAAACCAATGACCTGGCACACTAATGTAGGGCGTCGCGCTCTTACAAACCAATGACCTGGCACACTAATGTAGGGCGTCAAGCTCATACAAACCAATGACCTGCCACACTAATGTAGGGCGGCAAGCTCAAACAAACCAATGACCTGGCACACTAATGTAAGGCGTCACGCTTACACTGCCCAAGGACTCGGCACACTAATGTAGGGCGTCAAGCTCATACAAACCAATGACCTGCCACACTAATGTAGGGCGTCAAGCTCATACAAATCAATGACCTGGCACACTAATGTAGGGCGTCAAGCTCATACAAACCAATGACCTGCCACACTAATGTAGGGCGTCAAGCTCAAACAAACCAATGACCTGGCACACTAATGTAAGGCGTCACGCTCACACTGCCCAAGGACTCGGCACAATGACACAGGGTGTCACGTTTAAACATACCAATGACCTAGCATAAAAGTATAGCCTTGTATGCTATGACCTAGCATAAAAGGTCATGCTAGGTCGACCTAGGCTAGGTGATGCCAGGTCATGGAAGCCCTAATCAAGTTCAAACACACCAAAACGCTGGCATACTAATGTAGGACGACGCTTTCAAACTTACCAAGGACCCGGCACGATGACGTAAGGTGTCACGTTCCCAAGCTCCGCTGTCACCGGCTTACCAGCTACGCCTGCAAATAAGTTTAGTTTAGTTTAGTTTGGATAACAAAGGCATTCAGCCTGGAATGGATGCTCAACCTATGAGAACGAGGTAAACCTCAAAACAAACCAAGTAAAAAAGGGCTGTGACGCAACTGGAAAATGCTAACCATAAAGACACGAGAAGAAGTAGGCAAAAACATACGCCTGCAAATAAAGACAACACACTGAGTGACGGTGAAACGCAATGCAATGAGCGTGACAACGACGACAAAAAAGACACTGAGCGGTGACACAACACACTGAGTGATCAACGATGACAAAGCACTGAGTGACGGTGAAACGCAATGCAATGAGCGTGACAACGATGACAAAAAAGGCACTGAGTGGTGACACAACACACTGAGTGATCAACGATGACAAAGCACTGAGTGATAAGGAGCCGTGTGGACATTACTTGAAATTGTACCCTGTTACTATCTTAACCTTCGCATGACTCTCACAATTTCAATCTAGTTTGACCCGAATATTTAGGTGTGCAACCCTTACCAAAAGCAGCCACAATGGAATCACACAACACTAACTTAACCTTCGCATAACTCTCACAATTTCAATCTAATTTGACCCACATATTTTAGATGTGCGACCCTCACCAGGAGTGGCCACAATGGCGTCATACTAAACTACCTTAACCTTTGCATCACTCTTACAGTTTTTTTCTTATTTAACCCGGAGTTTCTGGATTTGCGCCCCTCATCAAAAGTGGCCACAATGGCATCATACTAAACTACCTTAACCCTCACCAGGAGTGGCCACAATGGCGTCATAAGTGGCCTTTGATCCCGTAAGATGGATGCTGGTGACCAGAGGGTGTTGTGTCAGGTGGCGGCTGACCTGCACATGATCGGCATTATTTGATCGTGTGTGACCAGGGTGTGTTTTTTCATTTTTGTGTGTGAGCACAAGCTTTCTCGTGTTTGTGGATGACGGTGACCAGAGGGTGGTGCGTCAGGAGGCGGCTGACCTGCAAATTATCGTAATTATTTGATCGTGTGTGACCAGGGTGTGTTTTTGCATGTTTGTGTGTGAGCACAAGCTTTCTCGTGTTTGTGGATGACGGTGACCAGAGGGTGGTGCGTCAGGAGTTGGCTGACCTGCACATAATCGTAATTATTTGATCGTGTGTGACCAGGGTGTGTTTTTGCATTTTGTGTAAGAGCATAAGCTTTCTCGTGTTGGTGGATGACGGTAACCAGAGGGTGGTGTGTCAGGTGGCGGCTGATCTGTGCTTGGTCATTATTCTTATTGTATGCTCTTGCATGTTTGTGTGTGAGCACAAGCTTTCTCGTGTTTGTGGATGACGGTAACCAGAGGGTGGTGTGTCAAGTGGTGGCTGACCTGTGCTTGGTCAAGATTCTTATTGTATGCTCTTGCATGCTTTTGTGTGAGCACAAGCTTTCTCGTGTTTGTGGATGACGGTGACCAGAGGGTGGTGTGTCAGGTGGCGGCTGACCTGCGCATGATCGTAATTCTTTGTTTTTGTGTGACCAGGGAGTTCTTACATTTTTGTGTGTAAGCATATACATTCTCGTGCTGGTGGATCTCAGTGTGACCAGAAAGTGTTTTTGATTTTGTGTGACCGATGGAAAATCGTGTGCGTTTTCGTTTGTCAGCATAAGCATGTGCGCTTTCTGGTGTTGGTGGATGACGGTAACCGAAGGGTGTTGGTTGTGTCAGGCGGCAGCTAACCTGCGCATGACCGTGCTTTTGTGTGGCCTATACATGCTTGTATGTGTATGTGTATGTGTATGTATTTTTGAACACGTATGTGCCTGTGTATGTGCATGTGCGATTATAGGTGCGGAGAGCGCTGGTGATCAGAGGGTGCCTGTCAGGTGGCGGCTTACCTGTGCATGATTGCATTTATATGTGTTTATATCTCTGCACATGTATGTGTGTACACGTGTGTGCATGTGTGATATTATATCACTGTTATCAGCAGTGTGGGAATAGCTGGCGACTAGGAGGTGCTGGGTCGTGTGCAGCCATGCATGTGCCTTTACTAGTGCATGTACCTTAACTAGTGTATGTACCTTAACTAGTGTATGTACCTCAACAAGTTCATGTGCCTGAACTTGCGCATGTACCTAAACAAGTGCATGTACCTTAACAAGTGTATGAACCTAAACAAGTGTATGTACCTAAACAAGTGTATGTACCTTAACTAGTGTATGCACCTTGACTAGTGTACGTGCCTGAACTAGTGTATTTACCTTTACTAGTGTATGTGCCTCAACTAGTGTATGTGCCTGAACTAGTGTACGTGCCTGAACTAGTGCACGTGCCTGAACTAGTGCACGTGCGTGTAAGATACAAGTGTAACGTATGTGCGTGATCTTATATACCTCGTTTGCTTGTATGCTTCATGCATGTGTTATGCGTACATACCGTATGCTTCATGCATGTGTAATGTGTACATACCGTATGCTTCATGCTTGTGTAATGTGTACATATCGTATGCTTCAAGCATGTGTGCATACCGTACAGGGGCAAGAACCACCGTGCCTATCTGTTATATTCTTGTATATTCTTGTAATCATTGTCTGTATCTGCAATTGTTTCATGCACGTACTCTAATTAATATTGGGAGCGTTTTTACTGCCTGCGTACATTTTTTTTCTTTCTCTTTTCAAACCGTACATGAAAAATCCCTTGTGTGACAGCCTTTGCATTTTGCGCTGGCATTTGCGTTGCATTTGGATGTTCAGTGGAAGGGTCCCTTTTTTACCTCCTATTCCTGCCAGTAAAGGCCAAGGCAGACTGTTACACTCAAGTAGGGTTGGCCAGGACCGTTTATATGCACCGTATATGACCGTGTATTTTGTGATTTCTTTGCCAAAATTACCGTGTATACACCGTATATATATGGTTCAGGCCAACCCTACACATAAGCGTGTCACAAACAACGTTGTGCCTTTTCTTCCCTTTTTTAAGGGCATTTATTTTGTAGTTGCTACAAGCCTGTGGTGCTACAGCAAAACACATTTTGAAAACGGTTCTTTAAATATGTAGACTAGCTGTCGCATTTTTTACTGAAGGCTTAAAATCTGAACCTCTGTTACACATGAGCATGCCATCCTTTGCGCTGCTTGTTTGGGGCCTTCCAAAAAAATGCCTCAAACAAAAGCTCACAGTGCTTGATATTAATATGTGTGTGTGTGTGTGTGTGCGTGCGTGCAGGACACGCACATTCATCTCCATAATTGCATTGATACAGTATACACACACACGCACACGCGCACACACACACACAAACACACAAACACACACACACACACACACACACACACACACACACGCACACACACACACAAACACACACTTACACTCACACACACATACACACACACACACATACATACACACACACACAAACACACACACACACACACTCACACACACACACACACACACACACACACACACACACACACAAGATGGGAACTTTGAGAATTCCATGCATGCTCTCCACGTGCTTATAGGCTGGTCACCCGTTTGCCGGCCTCTAGATCACACGCTATTTTGTACATCATGCTCTTTGGCTCATGAGCCCCCAAATTGTCAGCTCAAAATTATAATACGTGGATCCCTATAAAAATACTTGTTACTAAGCTGTCTATGGGTGTAAAATTTGGAGCTGGTCAACAAAGGGGAGCAGCGCAGATAGCTGTGGCATGAACCCCATTTTTTTGCTGCCAAATATTCACAACATGCCATGCACCAAAATCCAGATATGTTTGGTGTTTTGGAGTCCATGCAACAAGAAGTACAGATAACCTCAAAGAAGATAAAGTAAGAAGGCCCAGTGAGTGGTTGGCGAGATATGCAAATTAGTATGCTTTTCCCATGGAGGTCACCCATAAAGGGTATATCCTTTGTTGTTACAAAAAGTGTGTTTCATTGCTTAATGGCCCTCTTCTGCAACGGTACTGCAGAGTAGCTACATTGCTTGCAATGAGCTTGCAATCTCTCTCTCTCTCTCTCTCTTTTTCACACACACACACACATACACAAACACACACACATACACGCTCACACACTCTTACGCATGCATGCATGCACGCATGCACGCACATGCACGCACATGCACGCACGCAAGCATGCAGGTGCACATGCACACGTGCACACAATTACACACACACAAACATGTACACACACATATTAAGAAACACAGACACACGCACACAAACACACACACCTCTACACCTCCGTACACAAAAGTCAGAAAGTTGCGCTCCACAAAGGGAGCAAATATCTTTTCCAGCAGAGGTCCGATGTAATCATTAACGGGCGACATCTGCAGGTCAGGAAATACACAACACAAATAACAAATATAAGCAATTACAGGTTGGCCAGTGTTGAGATCTAGTACAGGCCCAAATGCACAAAGAACACAAGAATAAGCAAGTGCGGTTGTAAACGTGTATGTATAAAAGCAATTTACTGGCTAGTCAGTGTTGAGAGCTAACGCAGGCCAGAAGTTCCTGTGTTTTCAAGGTCAAGCCTGCGATTCTCCTCATTGCCCTAAAAATAAACACCAGCCTTATTAAGAAAATGTGGTTTCAAACACGAAAATATTTCATGTCGCAAGAAGCTGTCGTGTTTCATGCATACTGCCCATGAACATGACCACCTTTTCGTCAGAAATGAGCTTGTGCGGGATAGCTAGCAACAGCTCAGGTTGCATTATTTTGACTGTAACAAACACCTCATCCACGCTTGCTTTGACTGTTGGCCTTGTCGCTTTGTTCACACCTCGTCGTTTTGTCCACACCTCGTCGTTTTATTCACACCTCATCGTTTTGCTCACACCTCGTCTTTTTTTGTTCACACTTGCCTTTGATGTACAACTGCTGAGTACTCTGCAGCATGCAGAAGTACTCTAGTTCTTGGAGGCGAGTGCAACCGAACGTCAGTTAGTACTCTTTTGGCACAGCTTGCGCTGTGCTGACCATCCTTTTTATGCTTGTGCCTTAGATAGTTGGCAGCTTAGTTTAAGATGGGAAATAAGTACGTGAGAAAGGGAGCTGCAGCCAAAGTCGCCCCCCCCAAGCTTTGCAGCCCAGCCCCCGTCAGCGGCCCTGCCCCCCGCGGCCGCCCTGCGGCAGGAGGACGCGCAGCAGCAGCAGCAGCAGCAGCAGCTAGACGTCCGTGACCGTGGCCAGACCCCAAGGCAAGGAGCAACTGCAGCATAGGTCCGGCAGCGTACAGGCGAGCGTGCAGGCGAGTAATTTCAGTCCGTCGGAGGTTCATGTGGTTTGAGTAGGAGTTGGAGGTGCCCGAGGGCGTTGCGAGTAAAGAGGGGTTCTGCCCCTGTTGTACTGTCCAAGGCAGTTACGTGGCGGGTGGCCTCGCTGTCCTGTTGTGAAGGAGGCACCTTGTGCATGGGTTGAAGTTTCCTTGAGGGCTGTGTCCCAAGAGAGGAAGCTTGCTTGAATTTAGGGACAGGTGGCGTCGCTGTTTTGAGACAGGAGGACCTTGCTGGTCATTGAGGGGAATGTGTTTCTCAGTGAGGGCCTTGCTGGTTTTTAAGGGGAGCATGTAGCTCGGTGAGGGCCTTGCTGGTCATTAGAGGGGAGCGTGTAACTCAGTGAGGGCCTTGCTGGTCATTAGAGGGGAGTGTGTTTCTCAGTAAGGGCCCTGCTGGCCATTAGAGGGGAGTGTGCAGCTCAGTGAGGGAGTTTCTGCTCAGGGAGGACCTTCCTGGTCATTGAGGGGAATGTGTTACAGAGACGGCCTTGGTCTTTAAGGGGAGCATGTATCTCAGTGAGGGCCTTGCTGGCCATTAGAGGGGAGTGTGTTTCTCAGTAAGGGCCCTGCTGGCCATTAGAGGGGAGCGTGCAGCTCAGTGAGGGAGTTTCCGCTCAGGGAGGACCTTGCTGGTCATTGAGGGGAATGTGTTTCTCAGTGACGACCTTGCTGGTCTTGAAGGGGAGCATGTAGCTCAGTGAGGGCCTTGTCGGTCATTAGAGGGGAGCGTGTAGCTCAGTGAGGGCCTTGCTGGTCATTAGAGGGGAGTGTGTTTCTCAGTGAGGGGGTTTCCTTGAGGGCTGCATCCCAAGAGGGGAAGCTCACTTTAGGGGGGTCTTAGGTGACCTTGAGGGCTGCGTCCCAAGAGGGGTCCTAGGGGCTGTTAGCTTCCTAAATGTCAGGGTTTCCTTGAGGGCAGCTGCATCCCAAGAGGGGAGGCTCTGAGGGGAGTTCACTAAAGGGGGGTCTTAGGTGACCTTAAGGGCTGCGTCCCAAGAGAGGTCCTAGGGGCTGTTAGCTTCCTAGGTTTCAGAGTTTCCTTGAGGGCTGCGTCCCAAGAGGGGAGGCTCTGAGGGGAGTTGCTCAGCGTAGTTGCAAAGGTCTCGCTGGACCTGTTGCAGAGGGAGTTGCGCAGCAATCGATTCCTCCTAGCTTTAGCCGTAATGCAGAGGTATACGCCTGCCTGCTGCAGGGTAATGTGCAGATGATGGAGGCGATCCGTGCCAGTGTGCCAGAGGCTGTCCTGATGCTAGAGAGCATTCTCCCGAAGC
>Ga0307947_1000237_pt1 | contig 35812 bp, 35 predicted proteins | sample OrgLakmetagen232_FD_201840 | JGI IMG/M metagenome (GOLD analysis project Ga0307947, IMG submission 201840) | Saline water microbial communities from Organic Lake, Antarctica - #232 | ecosystem: Environmental > Aquatic > Non-marine Saline and Alkaline > Saline | place: Antarctica: Organic Lake...
GCTTTAATAGATAGAGAGCGTGTATTGCATTTGCTGTGATAGATAGAGAGCGTGTATTGCATTTGCTCTGGAAGTATGTCGTGGCTGTGATAGATAGAGAGCGTGTTTTGCATTTGCATTGGAAGTATGTCGTGATTTTGATAGATAGAGAGCGTGTATTGCATTTGCTCTGGAAGTATGTCGTGGCTGTGATAGATAGAGAGCGTGTTTTGCATTTGCTCTGGAAGTATGTCGTGGCTTTAATAGATAGAGAGCGTGTATTGCATTTGCTGTGATAGATAGAGAGCGTGTATTGCATTTGCTCTGGAAGTATGTCCTGGCTTTGATAGATAGAGAGCGTGTATTGCATTTGCTGTGATAGATAGAGAGCGTGTATTGCATTTGCTCTGGAAGTATGTCGTGGCTTTGCCCGTGGCCACGGCCTACTGCCTCTCCTCCTTCTGTTCCCAGGCCTTGTGGACTGCGGGGAGGACCTGCACACAGCTGCAGAGAGGGAGGTGTTCGAGGAGACAGGGATCAAGGCCACCTTCGACAGCGTGCTGGTCCTCCGCCAGGCGCACGGGTTCGGGTTTGGGAAATCAGGTGTGCGGCAGTGCCTGGACTCTGTATGCAGGGGCCGTGCTGTGCACATGCACACAAACTCACGAGGATTAAGACACATGCACACACATGCACACACATACACACACATGCACACACATGCACGCACATGCACACAAACTCACGGGTATTAGCCTGTCCGCCTCCTTTTTTGGTCTGTTTTGATCCCTGGTTTGTTAGGTAGTACCCTGCACATGCTGCCAGATAGATCCGTGGCAACTGGGCGCTGGCAGAGCTGCTGTAGTAAGAATTCCCATAAAGAGTTTGTAAGGAGGTCTGAGTGCCTTTTTGTTAGCAGTAAATTTTGAGATGTTTAAGTGTGCTTGCTTAAAATAAATTAAGAAACAGCTCAGAAAAGGCAGTGCCCATTGAGGACCTTGCCCCCCACTTTGACCAGACGTTGGGCAACGTAGTGACCTGCCTTAGTATGGCTGTTCTAAGTCATACGTATAGGCCAGAAACATACATCTCGGTGTATATACGGTATTTTTTGCAGGGATCTCATCAAATATACGGTCGTATACAACGTATACATACAGTTCTGGCCAACCCTATGACTCACGAGGCATTGTTAAACCATACTTTGTGACGTGGCATATGGATTCGGAATTAATCTCACACACCTACACACACCTTGTGATGTCTCCCACAGATATGTTTGTGATGGTTGCCTTGACTCCTGAGCCCGGGCAAAAGGAGGTCACCCCCTGCGTAAGTTTCATTTCTTCTTTGACGCTGCTCTTTGATGAGTAATCGGATCAGTTTTGGCAAAGCCATGCTACAAGTAACTATGCAATGAGCGTTCTCTCTGCTGCATACATGGCGCATCAAAGCCCTGCCAGCACAAGAGGGGCAACACACACATTGCCAACTGGTCCACACTATGCCACACTATGCCACACTATGCCACATTGCCAACTGGGCCACACACATTGCCAACTGGTCCACACTATGTGCGTCACAACTGCAAGCACTTCCGCTTGAATATACTGAAGGAAAAGGGGGTACTTCATTGCCCACGCATGTATACCTTGATATAAAATACAAAGCTGCAGTTTCATGATTCATAATTTATTTCAATTGAAACACCTTGGGTTTTTGGTGTGGTTCATAAAGTTATGCCGTGCCTTTTTTGTTGTGTCAGATCAGCAGCATTTTGACCTGTGTGACTGTGTACCCTTGTGACGTCTGGATGGTCACAGGAGACGGAGCTTGAATCTGCAAAGTGGATGCCGATGGCTGAATACGCTGAGCAGCAGTTTCAAAGAGGCGTGCCCTTGTACGAGAAGATTAGAGAAAGGTGCGTACTGAGTTCACACAAACACTTTTCACTTTTCACATACACACATAAACACACACAGCTCCCCTAAGTTCACAGTTCGACCTAAACTGTGGCACTGCTTTGCTTCCAAGCAATTACACGTTTTTATGTCCTGTTCGTTCTTTGAAGCGGTTCGTTCAGGTTGGCCAGAGCCAGACGTGCATGCTGTGAGTAACAGCCAGTTGTTACACTCCGCAGCCTAAGGTTGTTGTTCACTATGCATGTGTTTTTCTCGCGAGTTGTAATGCTCTTTGTAATGGCTCCTTGAAAAGATGCGTTGCACATACTGCCCCTGCACGCTGTAGATTAAAAGTCACTGAAGAACTACTACCTTTATCAATCTCTACAGGTGTATTGCATACGCTGAGGGACGGTACAAGGGCTGGAGGGCTGAAAAGTTGGAAGGACGTGGCGTGGAGAGGAGCCGACAAGACCTGCTGCTGTACGGCGACATTATCAACCCCGCGGCCACAGATTTGATATGAGAGTGAAGCCCGTCTGTGACCGGACCTTGGCACATTCCTGTGATCCCCTCTTGTAACTAGGAAGGAGAGAACTCCGCTAATTGTCATCACAGAGCCAGCAAATTTTAGCCCTGCCTTGCATGAATAAGTAGCAATGTGACAGTATTTGGAGGCAAGCGCCCGAGTGCATATTGAAGCAAATGTGCGTGATTTGCTTACTGTCAGGGGTTTGATCATACAAGCCGTGGAAACCCAAACCTTCAGTTGGTGGTGCAAATATATGATGGTTTCAATTCCTTTGTCAACGTATATTATACTTACGTCTTCACTCCATCAGACATGCATCTGCACTCATAAAAACAAGGTATGCACTGCAGTATGTCCTTTTTCTTTTCTTTCTTTCTACAATTATTTGACACTCGCAGCAAACAAGGAGTGAGTCACAGTACGGTACTTTTGTATGGCTGTACAACGCCCGCGCTTACTAGGTGCTTCTTCTTAGTCAGGGCTATTTATTGTAGCCCATGTATGCGCTGATCAAAGTCTTAGGGAGATTAGGGATGGCAAGTAAGGTTACATTGCTATAGATCCATGCCTCTGGGGCATCTGAGCGGAAGCTTGGAAGGAGCCTGTAAGCACACCTAGCTGAACAAAAGGGGATATGTCTAAGAGGAAGGTGAGAAAGAGGACAGAGAGATGTGATAGAGAGGATCGAGTTTGGAGAAGAAAAGGAGAGTCGTGACTGAGGAGTTGGATGCCAGAAATGGAGTTCTATCATGATGACATAAGATAAAAATTTGGCTTGAGCACAAAGAGTCATGAAGGAAGCAGTGCCAGTACACCAGAAGCCTAACAGTCGCTTTGCGCAGAGAGCCAAACTTGTTACCTACCTCGTCGAACTTGGGGGAGATAAGAAGGTTGCAGTGGGGTCTGTTAACAACACCTGATCTTCTATTGCACGCAGGTGGTAGTCAGGGCTTAACGTGCTTCTATCCTGTGACTCTTCTCGGCAAAATTCGGTACTCTGTGTTTAACAACACGTTTGAAAAATTCAGAAGCTTCAATAGTAAAACTCGTAAGGAGCGAGGTAGTAAAGAGAGAAAGGAAGAGGACAGTAGTGGCAAGAAAAACGAAAGGAAAAGAGAAAAGTCGGTTCGCTTCTAAGATGCTGATAGCAGACAGCTTCAGGGGAACCATGTGGTAGCCGGAAGCGAATGGAATCATATAGACACAATTGCTATGCCTTTTTGAGCGGTTCACACTAGTACAAGTACCACACAAATACAGAATCTTGGTGTTCCAACAGCGCGTTGTAACAGGCATTCTCGAGATGTATGATTAGGAATTGTATTCCTATATGTATCGATACATACGCGGTGTAAATATAAAACTGGTCCCGTGTTAGCAAGAGGATGCGAGCATTGCAAAAAAAACTAGCACCATAGGGACACATAAGGGAAGCTTATGCCCATCATTACATATTACATACACCATATTACTCCAGCTTTCTGTATAACTGGCAACAACAAAATGCAATACACAGGCAAAAAAAAAGGGAAGAAACCATAGCAGAAAAAAAGAACGAAAGATTTTCAAAAAGAAACAATGCAACCTAACTTCTACAACTGCCACAAGACAGGAACCAGAGGAAGCCTTGTGACCTTGTGATCATGTACTATTCCCCCATGCTTCATCACAGCAGCTCATGATGAACGCGCACTTCGAGGCGTCGTCACTGGGAGTATCGTAGCAGTCGTGCCCCCCTGGCTTGACTTGAAGCAGCACTTTGGGCATGACACGCTCATTAGGAGGAGCGCCGGGAGAGTCGCTCAGCCCTGCAGCTGCAAGCTCACGCTTCAGTCGTGCCACTGCCAATGCAGGGTCCCAAAAGTCCACAGTGGTGTCATGGATGCCCACACGCACCTGCATGTGAGATGATTTGCAGTGATTGTGTGTGTGTGCGCGCTTAGAGGGATGCGCATGCTGCTCGTGCTCAGACGAACTTCAGTGTGTCCAACACAAACGTATCCACAGCACGCATCAGCCAAAAACAAAAGGCGGCAGACATTCTATAGACCAGCTCCCCAATCCCTTTCTAAGCCAACACGATTGCTTCATTGATGGATCACATACCCACTGCTAATAGGGCAGCCACTATGTGCCAAGGTATGGGTGCAGTAGCGTTCACAGCAGCATCGATACAGAGTTTATAAAATATAAAGTGACTCACAGGAAAAACTGTGTCGACAGCTATCACAGGACACAATGATGCACAGCGATTGTTTGCTTGAGTTATTTTGCAAAGGAAGCAGTTCAGACACAGAGCTTTTGTTGCGACAAGTGCAATAAGTTTCAAATAAACACAGACAGATGCAATAGGTACCACTGTAAAATGGCACTGCCCTGTTAATGTAGCACTACCTGTGCTGTCCTACGGTAATATGGTACTGTCGTAACCCACTGTCTTTGTGCTTCATTGACATACTGAGCGGGAGTAGATTGAGTGAGTATTCTGAACGGGTGTAGACGGAATGAGCAGACTGAACGGGAGTAGACAGAATGAGCAGAGGACCCTTGACAATCCAAATGTGTAGCAAATGAGCGGCAGAACTATACATACAAAATAGTCGAACCAGGTGTACAGATCCGCTTCCCAGTACGCCCAAGCAGGGCGTGCGTGCTTACCAGCATACGTGGGAAAGTAGGCATCAAGGGCTGGTATGGATCTTTCAGTTGGCTCCAAGCACGCAGCTGCTGAGCTGATGGGATGTTGTGAGCTGGCGACCATCTTTTCACCGACTGCAACAGTGCAAGAACAGTGCACGGCTGTGCAGTGTCAGCAATTGCATTTTAAGGAACGCACGTCCAAGCCAAAGGTCTGTCACTGCAATGGTTTTGTCAGTGTACCATATTTGCAGAGCATGGACACAATGCGACAACGCGCATGCTGTACAAGAATTAAAGCATAAAACCTAGACACCAGGCTGATAAAGGCACAGGCTGATGGAGCATAAGTGCTGCTAATACCATCAATTCAGTAGAACTTTTGCTTTTACGGCATTTGAAGCCCCCAAAATCACAGACCCAACCACAGACCCACCTCGTAGCAAGTAGTACCGTTCAGAGCATCCCCTAGCTCATCCCGGTTGTCTTGATGCTCTTCCAGCATCGGACCTAAAGCGTCCAAGGAGGGCACTGTAAGCACGGCAGCCTGTATAAAAAATCAAAGGGCCATTAAGCTGAGGTACAGCCAGCGTGCAGTGAGGGATGTAACGTTTATGGACAGTTCGCCCCAAGACACTCCCAACACATACTATTGTACACACACACACATACACACATACATACACAAAGCATACATCTAGCGCCGAAAGAGTGGCTATGCTGCCTGCTTCTCTAGAAAGATTAGAAGGGTGACAGGTTGCGGTGTGGAAGTTTAAACTCACTGACTAATTCCAAACACATGCGTAAATTAACAGCCATCGAGGTACCTTGAACAGATGTGGGTGGCTGTTTAGGGCAGCCCCTGCTATCCAACCACCTACAGGGAATCAAATCAACATGTGTGTATGTGTGCGTATGTATTTGTGTATGTGGGTGTGTGTTTGTGTGTGTAATGGATTGAGCTGTGATGTGGACGTTTGATGAGGCGTGTTGTTAAGATGCACCAGGCTTTCAGGTGCAGTCGTGATTACAATGTGACGTTGACTGGTTGAAGGTGTTAGTTCACTGCTTTTTCTGCCTCAGGATGTAGCATCCAAACTGGCCATTTATGATGTGTTTGACAGCACCATGGCCAAAAACGTCGGCGTCCAGCTAAAGCCCCCAAGCTATTGGAATTCATACCTGCCGACTCAGCCAATAGACACAGCTGTCTGGGAGAAGTGAGGCCCAAGGGGCCGACCAGTGCACTTGCGCATGCTAGTAGGTCATCAATGCCAGCCTGCATACGTAGTGCATGCACTCACATGTCAAGTCTACACTCCTGGTAAATTTGTGTATCATTTTGTATTGCTCACTGCCAGGGCATACAACCTGTACGCAGGACTAAGATACTAGGCAATTGAAGTTATAAATAAAGAGTAAATGATTCAAGGGTGATGACTTTGTTTATTGCGGATCCTCTTGCATTCAACGCAACAGAACATACATGTTGTGTACAAGAGCTCAAGCATCTGCACAATAAACATGAAAGCAACAGAACATACATGTTGTGTACAAGAGCGCAAGCATCTGCGCAATAAACATGGAACGCAACAGAACATACATGTTGTGTACAAGAGCGCGAGCATCTGCGCAATAAACATGGAACGCAACAGAACATACATGTTATGTACAAGAGCGCGAGCATCTGCGCAATAAACATGGAACGCAACAGAACATACATGTTGTGTACAAGAGCGCGAGCATCTGCGCAATAAACATGGAACGCAACATAACATACATGTTGTGTACAAGAGCGCAAGCATCTGCGCAATAAACATGAAACGCAACAGAACATACATGTTGTGTACAAGAGTGCAAGCATCTGCGCAATAAACATGAGCGCGCCAAAGCTTGCGTTAAATATACTCGCACACTGACACCTGTTTGCACCTGTTTCAGGTCCCCTCTCCCAGCGGCATGCCATGCAGGTCCAAAGTAGCCTCCCCCCCGAACATGTGCAACCGCAAGCACAAAGCCTGCGGATAGCAGTGCAGCCCTGTGTGCATGCACGCGTGAAGTAAGGTGTGAGAGGAGGTGTGAACGTGCATGTGTGCACGTGCGTATGCCCTTGCGTGTGCAACAATACGTAGATGTGAAGATGCACAGAGTGCGTGCGGAGGAATCAAGGAGTAATAAATGAACAGCACTGCATGTCTTAGTAGCACATAATCATTTCGATGTACATTCCTAACATGCAGCAAATCCTACCCCCCCTCCCAGCTTTGTGCACTCTAATTTTTTATCCAAATTGATACAACACTCCACCCTTCCTCCGTGCAAATCTTGAGGGTGACCACCCCAGATGATGCCACAAACACCACAATCATTCAAAATGCATTTTTCACAGACAAAGTCACGGAACACGCAAAAATTACAGCAACCCTTTACAATGCACATCTTGAGGGTGACCACCCCAGATCATCCTGCCTTCCATGAGTACCCGCTTTTCATGAACACACCTTGAGGGTGTCCAACCCAGATCATCCTGCTTTCCATAAGCACCATACACACTCAGCACACAAGGGGCAGGCTGCCGACGGGCGCCAGTCATAACTGTTGACGCGTCGTACGCTATAGAAATGGGCACGGGTGTACCATCTGCAGGAAAAGCCAGGCATTAACCAATAAGTTTTGAACAATGAGCTTTGAACAATGAACTTAGAACAATGAGCACATTGGCTGGTCAGCAGTAAGAGGAAAAACAAAGGCTGCTAACAACTCCTTCTCTACCTTGTAGGCAGGTCGCTGTGGGCAAATTTCTGAGGCAGGAAGGAATTTGAATTGTGCCTTCAACACACACAACCTTGAACGTGCAGGTCAAGATATATCGTAACAAAAACAGGTCAAGATGTATCGTAACAAATACAGGTCAAGATGTTTCGTAACAAAAACAGGTCAAGATGTTTCGTAACAAAAACAGGTCAAGATGTTTCGTAACAAAAACAGGTCAAGATGTATCGTAACAAAAACAGGTCAAGATGTATCATAACAAAAACAGGTCAAGATGTTTCGTAACAAAAACAGGTCAAGATGTATTGTAACAAAAACAGAGCGTGCACCACGCCCAACACGCGCTGATTCAGACTAGCAGTGCAGCTGAGGGCAAGAAAAGAAATACTGATCACGCACCCGCCCTCACAAAACGCACCTTCTAGCTTATGCACATTGGCATACTACTAGGATTGGCCAGAAACATATATATACAGTGTATACACGGCATTTTCTGCAGGGACTTCTTCGAATATACGGTCATATACAGCGATAAAATATACGATCCTGGCCAGCCCTACATACCACCCACCTGCAGAAACCGCCCACACCTGGTCGTGGACGATGGCACTATTAATAGGGCACATTAGCCTGCTCGGCACGGACAGTGGTGGTGCAGGCGTCCCTGCTGCTGCTGCCGCTGCTGCTGGTGCTGTACACGTTCCTGCTGCTGCTGCTTCTGCTTCTGCTGCTGCAGGCTCCTCTGCTATACTGCGGCTTGTGCGCGCCTCTGCATCCCTGCTGGCTTCTGCCGTCGGCGCTGCATCACTGCTTGCATGCACAGCAAGCTCTAAACTCTGCAGGGGTACGCCTCCTAGGCTGCTGTACTGCAAGGCCAGATGCAGCAGGGTCTGGCTACCACCTGAAGGTGAGGTGAGTCAATGAGTAAGGTCGACGTGTGATCGCCACTTACAGGTTTTTAGGGTTAGGGTTTAGGTTTAGGGTTCCCACAAGAGTTGAGGTAGGCCAATGAGTGAGGTCACTGAGCTGAGGAGTGCCTGTGCCTGTTGAGCTGAGCACAGGGGAGGTATTAGTAAGCCTCTATGTAAGCTACAAGTGTTGATAAACTAGATCAAGTGATGGTAATGTGCATACACTTTTGTCATGAAGTTACAGCACACCTCCCTCCCTTGTGTGGTAGAACTTACAAGCTTACTCACTTCAAAGGACAAGAGGACAAGGCTTACCAACCACCAGGTTACAGTCAGTGGTGGAACCGCACAGGTCAGGCAACAGGCTTTAGCCACGCAACGCACGACCCATTACTAATAACACATGACCCAAGTAGCCTGCCTAAATCCGCCTTGCCCTAACGCCAAGAAACAGAAGCAGTCACCTGGCAACGCACGCGGTGGGCGTAGCTGCACACAGGGCACCGGAAACGACACCTCTGCAGCGCCACACAGCTGCAGCACCGGTTGAGCTCCTTGTGCGTGCGTGTCCAGCTGCGGTGCTGGGTGGTCTCCTTGTGTGCGCGTGTCTGCTCCAGGCCAGCAGAGGGTCAGCAGCTGAAATCGCAGGTGCTGGCCTGAAGCTGGAACCCCTACAAATGCATCGCCGCAGCGGCTCCCGGCTGCAGCTGCCTCAGCTGCTTGCCGCGCGAGCGCACGCACGTTGCTCTCATTGCGCGTGTGCTGTGCGGGTGTGCTGTGTTGCTCTTCTCTGCTGCAACTGAGCGTGCTGGCTTTGTCGCTGGTCTGTAAGCCCCCTGCTTCTGCCCCCAGTCGCCCTCGGGCTTCTGCCGCATTTGCTGCGCTGCTGCTGGGTGGCTGCTCATCACTGAAAGGAGCAGCAGCAGCAGCAGCAGGAGGACGGGTGCGCTTGAGGGACACAAGCACGTGAGCGGAGGGCACAGGTGCTGGGTCGAGTGTGGAGGGAGCACCTACCGCGTCAATACCTCCCGCTAGTTCTTGGGGTACTAGCTGCACATCCCAGATCAGCCAGTCCTGATGCGTGGGAAGCACTGCTGTAATGGCGGGAGCCTGATGATGTCCAGAACATAATCGGTGTTGCGGTGGCTGAGCGGAGGTAGGTGTGTTTCCTTTGCTGCCTTCCATGTGGCCTGCGTGGCTGCTGTCGTGCCCTGGCCGCTGCTGTCCCTGTTCCTGCTGCTCCTGCTCATGCTCCTGCTCCTGCTGCTGCTGCTGCTGCTGCTGCTGCTGCTGCTGCTGCTGCTGCTGGGGGTGCTGCTGCTGGGGGTGCTGCTGCTGGGGGTGCTGCTGCTGCTGTTGCTGGGGGTGCAGATGAGGAACTGTAGCGAGTGCACCGTCGGTGCCGCCTGGCAGGGCAAAGTACACAAGTTGACCGTTGGGGTTCACTGCATCCCACGTCCACACAAGCAGGCCTGTCTGTGGGTGAAAGGCGTCGCTGGAGCTGGGTCCCACGGTACTGCTCAGTAGAGAAGCTGCAGGAGGGCAGGTCCACACACACACCACGTCATAGCGCGCTTCAGGAGCAGGGGAGGGAAACAGAGCGTGCCACGTGAATTCACATTGAGCGTCGGCAGCGAAGGGGCTCGGTGTGTGTAGAGGGTGTTGCTGGTAGGCCTGTTGCTGCTGGTGCTGGGGTTGTTGGAGGCTTTGAGCTCGCTGTTCCTGTCGCTTCTGGCTCTGCTGATGCTGGTGCTGGTGTTGGTAGTGGGAGTGTTGATGATGCTGGCCCTGTTGGTCCTGTTGGTGCATGTGGTGTAGGAAGTGGGAGTGTGGACCATGTTGGTCCCGTTGCTGCTGATTGCTAGGAATGTTCTGTGACTTTATGGAGGAACCTGTGACTTCTGGGCAGAGGACCCACACCCCACGAACGTGGTGGTTAGAGTCAAACGCTTCCAACAAGGAAAGGCTCCTTGCGGTGCTGTTGTCATTGCCCATTTTGTGAGGCAGCGCGGCCACTTGCCTAAATGCAAGTACAAAGGGGGGTGCTGTCACAGCCACCACTGGGGCAGTTGATCCTGCAATTGCTGCTGAGTTAGTTGATACTGCAACTGCTGCTGAGTTAGTTGATCCTGCAACTGCTGCTGAGTTAGTGGTTGCGGCAGCTGGAGGGGACACGAGTGGCGGTAGTGGTAGTGGTGGTGTTGGTGTTGGCGTGGGTGTAGGTGTAGGTGTAGGTGGTAGTGTTGTTGGTGTTGTTGGTGTTGTTGGTGTTGTTGGTGTTGTTGGTGTTGGTGGTGGTGAGGCGGGTACTGTCACCTCCATGACAGTGTCCCCACCTTTGCCTGTGTGTGGGCGTAAATATGAGTATGTTTGCTGTGTTGCTAATTTGCTTCGACAGAAATTCATTAATGAGTGCATGCACATAGCCTATTCACATAATAGAGCACTGTGAATGTGTTGTAAGCGTGTACAGTTGTTTATAAAATACAAGCGTAATGATCTGCCACTTCACACACACATGCAAGTTCATAAGTGCAAAGTTTTTTGTTTTTTGTTTGCGTGTGCTTGTGTGTATGTGTGCAATTGAATGTGTGAGTGTGTGTGTGCATGCAAATTGTGTGCAAGTTCGAGACAAAACCAAGCGCAGACCATATCTTCTTTACTCAGTAGCACACAGGAGAGAAGGACGTGCACTAAACAACCGATTTGCGTCCCAACTGCCACGTAATGCGAAACTTCTATCAGTGTCATTGTTATGTACATGTGAGTAGACAACCACGTAGTTTGCCACAGAATGCAGTAGCTGTACCTATATATGGTATGTATGCTGAAAACAATACCGCTGCCATGATGCAGAAAGAAAGTCTATACATATGTTACGTAAGTATGCATGTGTTTCGTAAATCCATGTATGCGTTTCGTAAGTCTATACCTGTGTCAAGTAAGTTTATACCTATGTGTGTTACGTAAGTATTTGCATGTAATACATGAATCTAAACATGTGCTACATAAATCTATATGTGTTACATAAGCGTACATACAACCGCCTCACCTGCCACGTAATACGTAATGCAGAATGGACATCTGTATTTGTGTTATGTATGCGCGCACAAACAACCACTTACCTGCCCCGTTATGCAGTATGTTTATGGTAGCTGTATATGTATTATGTAATATGTATACGCGCACAAACAACCACATCACCTGCCACGTAATGCAATCGCTGTCCGCATGGGAGCCAGAGCATAGGACCGTGGACCCCAGGGATCGGTGGCAGGGTGGGCTGCAGGGTGCTGGCATCCTGTATGTGTGCGTTGGTGTGCAAGATGCAGTTAACTTGAGTGTTGTGCGTGAGCGCCTTGTTAAGCGTGTGCCCATTTTTTGTTCATGTGTGATGTATTTAATGATCAATGATCATGAGCTAGCTACTGGTGGAAAAAAGGTGGGTAAGCAAACATACCCTTCAGTCGGCAGCATAGTGCACACGTAACAGGGCGTAAACAATCAAATGTGTAGTAAAATCTCGAGAAGCTTAGTGTTCTCACTGGTTCCGGGGCAAAGGTGCATTGCAGTTGTAAGCAACCATGCATAAGGTGCTTCCTGCTTACTGCAACCTGCGTATTATTTCAACTCAGCGGGCGAGACTGACTACCGTAGAACAGGTGAATAATGATATAAAAATGCCACTGATTCAAAAATGCGGTAGTGCAAGCGAGCAATGAAAAGTAGCTCCTATTCTGCAGAAACAAAACATTAACACCGAGCGCAGAAGAAAAAATCACCACCACCAATCACTGACAGCTGACAGCAACAGAACGCACCGCATGCTTACTAAGTCTCATGATCTGCACACACATGTGCACATGTGTGTGCCATCACCACAATATACAATGGACAACACATATCAAAAAAATTGCAGCGTGTAGTACTCTGCAATAGGACACACCTATCCAAACATCTGCAGCGTGCAGCGAGCACTCTGCACATAAGGACACACTTACCCAAAGGTGCAGGGTGTAGCGGGCGTGCTTGAGCCCTGATGCAGGCTCCCAGGCCTCACACTCACTGGCAGATGTGCATGTGTGTATTCGTGTGTGAGTGTGTGTATGTGTGTGTTTGTGTGTGTATGCGTGTGTGTGTGTATGCGTGTGTGTGTGTGTATGTGTGTGTGTGTGCGCATGTAAGCATAGGGATTGTAGGAGAGTATGCACACAAAGCCAAGAAAATATGAAATTTGTGTAATTGTGCGCTTCTAGGGCATGCTGCAAAGCCTTGTGATAATACATAGTATATTGGCAGTATTGGATCCGCTAGGTAACCTATTGCTCAATATGCTCTCATCAACAAACTGGATCAGGGCCTTTTGTTTCAGGCTACCTTATTACCAGATTAGATCACACAAAATTTGGGCATATTCCAACAATCACCCAACTACAAAAATGCACCCTCAAAACACTCGTGTGCTGCTACACGCTTCGAAAAGGGTACGTAAACTACCTACTAAGCAACCACACCTGAAGGCAAAGAAGGAGAAGTCAGGGCTGGGCTGAAGGGCATGGATGTGGTAACCCTCACGGCCAGCCGCCCTGTTGTGCTCATCCAGGATCACAGTGGGAGTTGAGGGGGGCAGAGACGGGGGTTGGTTCTTCTTATCGGCAGCGCCAGCCTCCCTGCTGCTGCTGCTACTATTGGCTGAGATGCTGGTAGGAATGTTGGTATAGATGCTGGCGGGAATGGGTACACGCAGGTGAACTTTTGCTGGGGTGCGTGTATGTGTGAAGCGGCCGTAGGATGCAGCAGGGGGAGGTGGTGGTACAGGCAGGGGGGGAAGCAGTGGCTGTTGCTCCATCTCACGCACACACGCCTCGAGGGTGAGTTGGGTCAGCTGGGCTTTGAGGGTGGCGAGGTGCGGGAGGCTGGCCAAGTGGGCCTTGGTCTCCAGGTTCTCCAGGTACAAATACTGGAGGGGACGGGGAGCCTTTCTTGTGAGATCACGGAGCCAGGCAAAGTCGTCATCTTTGGTGTCTGTGTGGTATGTGGATGTGAGTGTGTTTTTGTGTGTGTTGTGTGTTTTGTGTGTGTGTGTGTGTGTGTGTGTGTGTGTGTGTGTTTGTGTTTGTGTGTGTGTGTGTGTTTGCATGTGTGTGTATTTGCGTGTGTATATGTGTATGTGCGTGTTTGTGTGTGTGTGTGTGTGTGTGTGTGTGTGTGTGTGTATTCGTGTGTGCGTGCGTGTGTGTTATTGTGTGTGTAAATGTATGTTTATTTGTTTATGTGTTGCTGTGTGTGTGTGTGTGTGTGTGTGTGTGTGTGTGAGTGTGTGTGTCTGTGTGTGTGTGTGTGTGTGTGTGTGTTTGTGTGTGTGTGCATGTGTGTGTGCGTGTAGCAGCAAACCTGATACTTTGCAAACTGGCGGTTTCAATTGGGAGGGTGTCTTTCTTTTCTGTTGCAATATACTATGACTGTTAATCTGATTTGGTTTTACCAATGCTTTCATTTAATTTACTACAACAGGCAAATGCTTCCTCTTTCAATAACCACCAAGCATTTAAAACAGTTTTTTTGGAGGGGCTTCTCCACTTCAGCAGGTGAGGTCTTTCACACGCACGCGCGCACGCACGCAAGCACACACGCACGAATGCACGCACACACACATACACTCACGTACACACACTCACACACACATACACATATACATACACATACACACATACACACACACGCACGCACACACACACACATAAACACATAAACATACATTTACACACACAAACACGCACATACACACACACACACACAAACAAACACACACACACACGCACACAAACACAGAGAGAAGTGCACAGCACGCACACGTCACGTGCCTAGATGCAACTAGAGCCGTGCTCCGTGTTGAAGGGGATCAAGGGCCCCAATTCTTGCAGGTATGTGCGGAGCAAGGTTTTCAGCACGCTTATGGCTAATGCCACATGTTCTTCTTTTTGTACGGTATACTCCTGATGCCCGATGAATCGCTTGCCAAACGCACAAAACAATCCTGCAGGGCATGGTTTCCAATGACGTACATCTGCTAGGAGAGCCAGGTGCGGCTGTGTGAGCACACTGATGTAGTTGTCCAAGACCCAGTGTTACAAGAGCTCGTCAACTCGAGCTCTGTGTGTGTTTTGATACGTGACAGTGTGCAAGTCTGTAAGGGCTTTGCTCCTGCTCACGCTCAGTGTTAATGTGATCACACACACACATGCACACACATGCACACACATGCACACACACACATATACACACATGCACACACATACACACACGCACTCACATATACACTTGCACATTCAAACACACACTTGTTTCATTTCCATTTCTCTAATTCTCTATATCAGGGTCCTCGCCTGTCTATGCGGCCATGCAAAACCCCAAAGGGAAGCTCTTGCACGACCCCATTTTTTACTTAGAGCGAGGTGAGGATGGGCTGCAAAATATATTGTGCTCTGGCTACTGAGAGCTGCTTGTAGTCAGCCCTGTTTCTTTGTGCGTTAACGTTTGTTCTTTTGTATGTGTAAATGCGAACGCCTATTGTTTCAAATTGCTATTGCATGGAGAAGGATCCAAGAGCTGATCAATCTGTTGCTTGGCTAAGCTCAGCTACTGTTCTATAACTGCACTTCTTTCATAACTGTTCTATAATTGGACATCTTTCACATCAATTCATTACATTTCTGCTTTCTAAGCACAAGCAGCTCGTTTAGAGGGTGATTGCATGTGTCAACACGAACAACCTGCAAAAACGCCATGGGCATTCTGCAGATTCCCCGTGTGTATGCAAGCATACTTGTGTAAAGCACCCAGTAAAGGCTCTGCGCGTGCTCTTAGGAAAGGCCCATTTGCATTTTGTGTGATGTATGTGTTGTCAGGTATGGTTTTAACTGTTAGCTGTTCGTAAATGTGAGTTCCAATGTTAATAAATGTGGGTTCCAATGTTTATACGTGTGAGTTTGAGCGTTTGTGGTTACTCGTTTGCAGCTGGCAGCCCTCTGAGCCTGCTCATGGAGGTTGATGTGCGGGGGAAGCAGCATGCCCTACAATGGCTGACCAGGTGTGTTTAATAAGCAAGGGGTGGAATTCGGCAGGAATAGTGAGAGACAAAATGATTAAGGATACAATAGCAAAAGACGAGCTCAAGAACTAAACGTCTGAAAAACCAACAAACATGTAACTCCCAGCTTCAGACTTAGCGCGCAATTAATAGAGCATGCAGGCACATTCATAGGGTTGGCCAGAACCATATATATATACGGTGTACATACGGTATTTGTGGCAGGGAAATCACCAAATATACGGTCATATACAATGTATATATACGGTTCTGGCCAACCCTACACATTCATCCTCATGCTACGTGCCCTCTTCTGCTCAAGTGCACACCTAAATTCAACGGCAGTCCGCGTTTTTCAAACCGTCACTCCCACTCGCTAGAGTACGTGACGGTTTTGTGGTTGCTACAGCCCCAATATGCAATTTTCCTTTAGGTTGGAGCAAACTGGGATCAAAATTTAGGGAGGGGGCAAGTTTGCAATTTTTATTCAGTAAGGTAGCTTGTTCAGTATGAGTGACCTGCCAGGGGCTTTGATGTAATTTTCCAGTATGGTGGACGGTTTGTAAAAAAATATGCTAGCAAATGGCTCCCTTCCTGCATAAGCCAGTTTGCAGAACCCCTCTGGATCTGGGCTGATTATCAGTACCCAGCGGTATCTTGTAATTTGCAGCCCAAAAGGCAACTGGAATGTTTTGAAGATGGCACACATGTTTCCCCTTCCCGTCCCACCCACGCACACAAACAAGCACAAACGTAAGCTCAGTCATACACATTCAGAAATGCTGCATTCAAAAGCACTCACAAATGCTGCACCCACAAGCTCAGGCAGCCCATCGTTATCACTGACGTATTTCACCAGCTGTGTGTGGGGGCCAAATTAGCACACACTTACAATGCATAACCACACACGTACACACTGCTCAGGTACAAACTCAGGCGGCCCATTGCTATCACTGACGTATCAAATCAGCTGTGTGTGTGGGCTGCGTTCGGCCCTGGCACCTCCCCCTCTCCCATAGCAGAGCCCCAGGCTGCAGGCGAGTGAATGAGTGTTTTTGATATGCTTAATGTGAAGAGCAAATGCATGATGTGCTTTACACGGCTGAAGGCAAATAGATAAGTATGCTTAAGGCAGTGGGCAAGTGGATAAGTATGGTTAATGGCTGTAGGCAAGTGGATAAGTGTTCCTGATATGCTCAATGCGGGGAGTAATTGCAAATGAATAAGTGCTCTTGATACTGGGCTTGATGCGGGGAGTAATTACACCTAGGGTTGGCCAGAACCGTTTATATGCACCGTGTGTGACCGTATATTTGGTGACATCCCTGCCAAAAATACCAGAGAAGGTCAACTAAGGCCCCAGATGAGGGTGTTTTTGGAATGTGAATTGAGTATGGGCACCCCAGTTTGCAACACTCAAACTGAGCACCCAAAGGTAGCCCTTGACCTGCCCTACCGACAGCACCTGAGCTTGAGTGTTGCAAACTGGGGGGCGCATATCCAATTTCCCACGGCGTGCACCCTACTTTTCAAGCACGCCCACACCATATCTCACCATCCAGAGCACCAAATCACGTCATTCAAATTGCATCAGACTTATATTTAGGAGCAATTATCATTTAGAATTTAAAATTCTGCAAAAATACCGTATATACACCGTATATAAATGGTTCTGGCCAGACCTGATTATACGCGTGCGCAGTTCTGAGAGAGGCGTGGTGGAGGAAGGAAAGGAAGGGCAGGAGCATATGGGAGAGAAGGGGTGTTGGAGGAAGAGGTCAATGGGAGGGCTGTAAAGCAAGGCAGGCCATTGAGAAAGGGCGCCAGAGGAAGAAGGCAAAAATGAGCACAGGACATGAGCAAGTAGGAAAGCGTGGTGGAAAAATGTAAAGAAGGCAGAGCTAAGGAGTTACTGTATCGGTGATGCGTGATACCTTAAACTGCAGGCTTAAGGAGAGGAGGCAGAGCAAGATCTGCTTGTGTCACACACACACACACACACACACACACACACACACGTGCACGTACACTTGCACAATGCATGTGCATGTGCATGCACCTGCAATTTGAGAGTACCCCTTAGTTTGCTTGTGCTGGCTCCTGCTGTGCACCTAAATCACCCTCTCTCTGTAGTGCGCGCAGGGTTAACCTAAACCATGTACATGTGTTTATGTGGTGTGCATACAATGTTTAAGCAGAAATCCTCCGTATATGTACACAGTTAATTCAGTATATATGTATGTGTTTTTGTGTGCAGTTTGGTTCACCTCAGCTCTCAGTATGCAGAGATTTGGCATGCAACATGAATTTGGCATGTTACATGAATTTGCTTACAGAGACTCATCGCCCAGATCCTGTTTCCACGCGTCCCTGATCTGCTTCATTTCAGACCATGCCAAAAAGTATTGTGTATCCATATCGCTAAATATTTTTGGTGGATGGTCTAGTGTTTAGAGATGCAACAAGCAGATGTCCTCAACTAGAAGAACATGCTTTCTAGTGTGCTCTTACACCGCTTTTAAATAACACCATGCTACAGTATTATGTACGCTCTACACTGCCAATACTGCCTTCGCTCCAAGTTATATAAACACAGCACTGTTGGTCACAGCTACTGGCGTACACAATCAGATCCTACCTGCAAGCAAGATTCAGGGACCACTCAGGATCAAAGTCCTTCTAGAGTTAAAAAAAGGACAGGGACTTCCAAGTTCTTTTAGGAGGCATGTAGAATTAGGTCCCTTGGCTGCCAGGTGTGTTTGTGTATCTCACAGGAGCAGCAGTTCAGCCGTCAATTTGATCAGGCATGACTGTTATAGACACAAGTTCCTCAATTGCGTGCATTTGTAGGTGGAGCGTGGCATCAAGATCCTCGACTGCCGGGCGTGCTTGGCTTGCGTACCCTGCTTCCCACAGCGCAGCAGCCCAGCAGCCTGCAGGTAAAAAGGCATGCTATACGCCAGTGCTGTTTCCGCATCAGTGTTTCAAGGGTCGGCCGAAGGAAAATGCTTGCTCATTACGCACTGAAGAATGTGCACTGTTGCCATCCCAATGTAGGTCATGCGGGCAAGCAGATGCATCAACATTGGGTGCACTGTTTTTGGAGGTGCATAAAGGCTGACAAGCTTGTTATCCAGTGCAAGAGAAGGCCTCTTAACGTAGCAAGCATGATCTCCAAAATTTTGCATTTGCCTGCAGGGGACCTTGCCAGCCTCAGAATTGGAGTACCGGGCGTGGCGATATATGCATGGCGTGCCTGAAGGGGAAGCAGAGATGCCTGCAGGTAGGAGCTGGGTGCTGGGTGAGAGATGCAAACGGAAGCAGGGTGTGCTATGTTGATGTAGTGTATCATACAACAGTATGTAAAATGCAGTGTATCATACAACAATATGATGTAGTGTATCACACAACAATATGATGTAGTGTATCATACAACAATATGTAAAATGTAGTGTATCATGCAACAACATGATGTAGTGTATCATACAACAATATGTAAAATGTATGACATGCCTGAGGAGAGAGCATTGAGTGACATGTAGCCTTGTGCAGGAGAGGGTGAGCAAATAAGCTTTATTCAACCCCTACGTGTTAGTAATTAATCTAAAATACAGCAGCAACACATGCTCACGCAGATAAGGCCGAGCCGCTCCTGTTCAATTTGGACGCCCTGCATGGGGTCAGCTTCTCAAAGGGGTGTTACATAGGGCAAGAGAAGAACAGCTTCACGCACTACCGAGGCGTCATTCGCAGGCGCCTCATGCCCTTCAGAGTGCTGGCTGACGGAGCAGGTGGGTGGCTGTGCAGGCCTGGATAGGGGGGGAGCTTTAAGCTGCCTGATGAGATAAGTGTGTGAGGAAAGGGGGGGAACGAGGGGAACGAGGTTAGCGGTCCAGAGGAAATGAGTATGCAGTTCAGACTGGTGTGCAATGGAGACATTTGTGAAGTGTTAGAAAATATCCTCTTTATCTGTATGATAGTTTTATTCATGAGCAGTTTGATCGCTCGAGGCCAAAGAGCCGCTTAGCTGCTCTACCTCCCTCAATATTTAGCAAAAGCTGGATATCCTGAAACTCCACTCTACCTCGCACAGGTGGTGCACCACAGGAGGAGGAGGACGTGGTGATAGAGAGCACCGGAGAGAAAGTAGGGACCGTCAGGGGTGCGGCCGTCAGCGGGTTTGGTCTTGCTAGCATGAAGCTCAAGCCGGCCTTGCAAGCAGAGCTGGGAGAGGTGGGCCTGCTGACCAAGGTCGCTGGAGCAAGGATACAAACCTACCGACCGCAGTGGTGGCCGCCAGAGTGGGGGCGAGAAGAGGAGGAGGGAGCTCAATAGTTGTGACGATAGCCATGATAGCAATAGTTTCTAACCCTATAGGAACCACCAAGCAAAAAGCTACGTACACTAATAATACTGTTAATCTACTAGTTTAACCTGCTACGCTGAACTGTCCTTTTGGTCTCTATCTGGCGAGGCATTTCAAGCAAAATGCGTCGACTTTACAGGTAAAACTTTAATTTGTTAGAGGCATTGAAGTGAGAATGTTGAGAATGCAAACTCACGGATCCGTGAGGAACATGTGCAGCTGGGGTCGGCAGCACGAAAACGCAGCCTGGGGCAATTGAAATTTTACGAATGCTCGTTTACGATCCAAGTCCGGAAACAGATATCAATTCGAATATATTATTTATAAATACACTCTAACAATTGATGAGGCTTTCCTGATTTAATATATATGGAGCCCCATGTCGAGCCCACAGGGCCCTGCTCCCCCCCTGATTCCACTCTGAACTTTGATGGATCATCAGTACAGACACACATAGGCCCATCAAACCTAACTGCCGTGGAATACCCTGGTTACGTGCGCAATGCACAGAAAGCGATGGCTACCTTCGGTGGCCCCAAGGCGGTGGCTTCCTTGGGTGATGGCGGCTTCTTGAGGTGTTTGTTGTACTATCCTTGTACACTGTGTATGTGCTTGCATGTGTGTGTGTGTGTGTGTGTGTGTGTGTGTGTGTGTGTGTGTGTGTGTGTGTGTGTGTGTGTGTGTGTGTGTGTTCGTGCGTGTGTGTGTGTGTGTGTGTGTGTGTGTGTGTGTGTGTGTGTGTGTGTGTGTGCGCGTGCATGCATGCATGTACGACTGCGTGTTTGTGTGTGCCCTTGTTCTTGTGTGTGTGTATGTGTGTGTGTGTGTGAATGTGTGTGTGTGTGTGTGTGCGTGCACGCACCCGTGCGAGCACACGTCTGTGTATGAGCGCATTTGTGGGTGCATGTGCCTATATATACATGTGTGCATGCACGCAAGTATAAGTCCCTCAGTGCAGTCTTTTCCTGTTCCTCTCAGGTTGAGTTTTCGTCCTGAAGAGCCCTTGGCACATCCCATATTTGGAGACAAGCAGCGCACTAGGTGTGTTTGCTAGGTTATATGTATATCCAACCCTCCTTTATCCTCCTGTCCACATCCACGTTCTGGATCAACTTGTACAAAAAAAGCTAGCGTACTCTGCCTGCCTGGACAGCTTTAAGAAATGTGCTTGCCAGCTTGCTGGCTTAGTACAGCTGCAAGCAACTAATTGTCAGGCGTTTTTTTTGTTGCCTGTGCAAGCTCGTCACACTGTGTGCTTACAACATTGCTCCTGTACAAACACAACCCAAATCAAACTCAACCCAGGTCCGTCCTCGTACGTGTGAGTAGGCCCAGAGCCACGACTGCAGCAAACTCCGGCGGTGACAGCTCAGATCAAGCAGCCTCAGTCCCCCCGACCATCAAGGTGGTGGGCACTGTAGGATCTGTGGTCCGATTCAATGGCCTGGCCGACTTTCAGTACCTACCCTTGGACACCACTTTCAGGTGTGAGGACGTAGTGACTCTTCCGTGGTCTTGATCTCAGAGATAGGGGGAGTGTAGCGTGGGTGGGCAGGGTGGTTGGTCCCTGGCATGGCAGGGCATGGTCATTAGGAGTTGCACAGCACCGCACAGCACAGCACAGTATGGCACCTGCCGGTTGCACGTGATACACACACACACATACACACTCACGTATCTACGTCATACACACCTAATAGAGCACAGGAGTGCCACACACGCAGCCCACATCATGCAGTATTGGCATACATACTCGATAGACATACAGCAGCAACCTTAACCTCTGTTAAGCATAAGAGCATAAGCATACGCACTCCGGTAATGCATTTTTGGTGTGTACGCTGCGTGTGAATTGGTGACCATCCCTCCTGACCATCATGTTCACATGAAGCATACGTTTATGATTGCATCCTGTGATTTAGTTGGGTGGGTGTACGTGTGTCCGTTTTGCTTGTGTGTTAAAAAAAGCTTGTATATGAATATATGAATGTGTATTGCATATATGTGTTGTGGTATTTGTGTGCACGTGTGTGTTTGCATGTTTGTATTTGCATACTTGTAATTCAACATCTGACTTCCCATGGCTACACTAACATGTTCTGACATAGGGAGTGCTTTCCATGTAGCAATGCTGTGATAGCATACCTTCCGCTCACACACACACTCACACTCACAAATACACACACGCTTATGTGGCCTGCACGCAGCACACGAGACTACAGCACAGCACCAGATATCAATCTGCCTGAGAAGGCGGAGCCCTCAGGGGTGGCTGAACCTCTGCTGTGCCTTCCCCCTCTCTTCTCGAGAAGCGACGAGCCCTTTGACTACGGCTACCAGCAGCACATGAATAAAGGTAGGCTGGTGTAGCACAGTATGTGTGTAGGTATTTGTGCACCTGAACGCTCGTATGTGTATATTGTGTTATTTGATGTGTGTGTGTGTGTGTATATGCGCTGGCGCATGTGGTGGGTATGGTGGGCGCAGTGTTCCATCATAACGAGTTGCATCGTAAAACGTGGATTTCTGCCTTGAGCAAGATCAGCTGCACAAAAGGCACGAACTTTCCGCTTATTTGTCCTTCTCATTGGGCATCAACCTCCCTTTACACCTTGCCTCCTAGTGGGCAACTGTATTTTCTAGCTAGGCTGGCCACCCCTAAAAAGTAGAATGCGCCCCTGGCGCTCTTTTCCTCCTTCTGAATGCCTGGACCGCCCCTCAAAACAACACGTATTTACATCTCAATACTCATCTTTGCCGTCATGGTCATCAGCAATTAGTCCAACCTGACCACTCCTCTCCTTCCCCTTGGTCTTATCCGCTCCGACATTGACTCACGCGTCCATACCTGAGATTTAAACTGGGCATCTGAAGATACAGTGTCCCCTTAATTAAGCAGCTGATGTCATCTCTACCCAGCAGCTAAGTAACTCCCTCCTCCTCCTGCACGTGCGTACAGCCGCCCGGCAGCATCAGCAAGCCAGCGTGCCCACCATCAGCTTTTTCGCTTCCTCGGTTCCCGGTTTGGACCCTGGCACAGCCACGCAGCTAGAGCAGCAGCAACAAAGCAGCATGCAGCAGCAGGGTCAGCAGCAGGGTCAGCAAGCTCAGCTGGTGGGCGAGAGCCAAGGCCCTCACGCCATGGACATGGACACAGACAACGGAGCGTGTGCGGAGGGGTTTCAGCAGCAGCAGCAGCAGCAGCAGGGTGAGCAGGGGCAGCAGCAGCAGCAGCAGCATGCAGGGCAGCAGCAGCAACCGGAGCAGGAGCAAGTAGAGCAGCAAGAGATGGAGCAGCAGCAGCGTGAGCAGCAGATGGAGCAGCAGCAGCAGCGATTGGCGCTTAGGCGTTTGTGGGAGCTGCTGCAGCAGCGTCCGGTGTGGAGTGCGCAGATGTTGCAGGAACAGATGGGGCCAATGCCCCAGCTGCAGCATGCACTGCCCAGGCTGTGTTACAAGTTCAAAACGGGTGTGTGCTCTGTGTGCTCTGTGTGCGTTTGTGTTTGTGTGTGCTGGCCTTCACATGTTGCCGACTCGCGACTGTGGTCTTTCCCACGATCAATACTGCGTTGTAAATGATGGGGAGGGGAGCTCGGGGCGTGTTTATGCTTTTATACAAAGCAGGGAGCGGAGGAATCGCTTCTCTCTTCACCTCATCCGTCCTCATTCATTTTTAATACTCCTTTTCCCCCTCAACCTACGTGCATGTGCATATACCTAATTTCCTGGTGACCTCATATTACATCATGTGACTGCCAAGCTTCAAAGTTTGGTGTTGTCATTGCCAGTGACATTTGGTATTGATTGTTTTCTTCACTGTGCCATTCAAATGGGCAGGGTTCACACTGCTCATGCTAGTTATTTATTAAACATGAAGCATGCCTTTTCCATGAATTCCAGCACATGCTACTGATGCCTGACGCCAACAGTTGGCTGCTGTTAGTTATTTACTTTAAGTATGAAGCATGCCTTTTTCTTGAATCCTAGCACATGCTACTGATGCCTGACGCCAACAATTGGCTGCTGTCTTTATTAGGCAGCTAATTATTGACCACTGCATCCCTTCCTACCTCACTGTGGCCATCGCCCTGTACAAGAATATAAGACATATTTAAAACATATATAAGACATATAAGACCTGTCTGACCCTAAATTGGCGCATTCACACCCCTGCCCCTCTGTAGGCCCTTAGTGTGAATGCCTTGTCCTACGTGGGTATGAACAAAATGAATAAAACAGGAATAAAATCTTTGCTCCTCTGTAGGCCCTTAGCGTGAATGCCTTGTCCTACGTGGGAATGAATATAATGAATTAAAACATGAATAAAACCCTTGCTCCTCTGTAGGCCCTTGGCGTGAATGCCTTGTCCTACGTGGGTATGACCCCCGCGACAACCCCAGCAGCCGAGCCTATCAGTCTGTCACATACTCTGTGCCTTCTCACCGGTAAGGAATGTACATATACACACACGCATACACACACATAGAGGCACACAAGCAAATGTGTGCAGGCAATGCGCACAAGTTAACACATGCCAAGTACTTACACGCACCACAAATTGACGCACAAGCTTTCACACTTGCCTAGCTAGCCTCCCTCCTTACTCGGCATGCAAACGATAATTTCCTCCGGAAGTCCAAAGTCCATTCGTCTTGTTGTAACATAACCTCATCACAGGTTCCAGCCCTCTGAGGAACTCTGTAGTCTTTTACACAGACAGTTGCTGGACTGCTTTTGTGCAGGATTGCTGTTGTTTTACTTATCAAGGCATACTACTGCATACTTGAGCAACACATCAGTGTGCACGTGTGCACCATGGCACCCGTTAACACAGCTGTTGTGAAACAGTCGTAGTGTATCAAAAATATTATAAGATGTCCCTTTCCCCCTCAGGTACGCACGCATGGCAGATGAAATGGTGAAGGCTGCCAGGCAGCAAAAGCTAGTGCCCTCCACGCCAGCAGCAAAGAAGCAGGCTGACCAACATCAGCAGCAGGAGCAGCAGCAGCAGGCAAATCAACAGCAACAACCACCACAGGAACATGTGCAGCAGCAAGCAGATCAACAGCAGCAACCACCACAAGAACATGTGCAGCAGCAGCAGCAGCAGCAGCAGCAGCAGCAGCAGCAACAGCAGCAACAGCAGCAGCAGCAACAGAGCCAGCAAGGCGCTGCTTCACAGCCACGCACAAGCACCAGCTTGCGGTCTATATGCAAGTGAGTGGTGTGTAGTATACAGCCCGGGCAACCTACAGAGTCACTCTAAATTACTGTGTTGAATACACAGATTTAGAAATACTGTCTTCAAAGCTTTTATTAAAAGGATTCACCAGGCATTCCCAGCCAAGAGACGTAGGCAGCTACGAATCAGCTTGCGCTGTTTGATATGTCTATCCTAGTAAATACACATATGTTTCAGAATCCTGCTTTTTAGTCTAACATGTACAAACAGTTTTCTTGTGCTCTGTAGTGCATGGGTGCTTTTGTCAGTTCTGTTCTTTACGATCTGTAATCTGTCAACCTACTATGTATTTAAAGACTGACCAACAGCTGCATCACAGTGATGCTGATTTACAACAATAGAGAGTTTCACCTGTTTTCTACAAGCAGCCATCTTGCGCATCAGCTTTCGTCAACTTTTTCTTTAACTTTTCATCAACTTTTTAGGCACAAGTTGCTAGACAAGAAGGCCGACTATCTCAATTTGACCAACTTTTCTGAACTTGAGAGCAATTCCTCATTTCGCACTAGTTCTAGCTAATCTCATTTTGGCGTAGTTCAAAGCAGTTGCTGAATTACCAGGTGTGGAGGGAGCAAGTTATTACAAGAGGACCATCTAAATTGGCCAAATAATCAAACAACCAAATAATCAAACAACCGGAGATGGAAAGCGGGGATGGAAAGCGTCTTCTTAGTGCTTGTGGAGCACTTTCAGCACCTTAGTGTGTGCCTTTTCGTGATCGACTTGTAACAAGAAGGAGTGGTCTTGTGTGAGTACTTCTCCTTGTGAGTTGTATGAGCTTACATCGCTTTAAAAGCTAGTTTTGAACAAGCTCGTGCTTTTCTTTGTCAACATGGTGTAACTTGGGCAGCTTGTGCACCGCAAAGCACAAACACAATCGCATACACACACGCTCACACACACCCTCACTTACACACGCTCACACACATGCTTACACACACGCACATACACATGCACACACGCTCCCACACACGCACGCACACACATACACACATACACACATGCACCTACACACGCATGTTCACAATTCCAGGTTTGAAGTGCTTCCGACAGCTCGTACCGTCTTATTACAACTGTGTGACCTTGAGGAGCAAAGCGTGAAGACAGCTTTGCAGCAGGCAGCGGCAGCCAGTGACCAAGGTAGGTTTGAGGTAGGGAAGGAGTGTACCATGAATGTATGTTTTCGTGTATCGCATAATAGCCAGCCAACCAGAATGGTATTGTCGTAACGTTTTATCCTACAGAGCTGGAAGGCTGAGCCTTGCATGCCATGGCTTACTTCCCACGTTTGTTTTGCCTGACAGCTTTATACGCGTATTTTGAAGCCCTGTGATGTGATAGCAGCTACTCGAACAAGGTGTAGCCTTGTGTACCCAGTGGAAGTGGAGATGCACTGGAAATGGAGATGAGCTCACTGTGCAACTCACGGATTTGTGTTCAACCTTGTGCACCAGAAGTGAAGATGCACTGGAAATGGAGATGAGCTCACTGTGCAACTCATTGGGTCTGCGCAGGCATGATGTAATGTTGACTTTCTTTGGTGATCTCTGAATGGCTGCAGCTGCAAACGGGCACTTGGATCGTGAGCGGTGCTCTGAGGCCTATGGCTGGTTCACACAGGCCAGCCATGCTGCCCTACAGGTGGGTTTTATGTTTTATGCATAGGGTTGGCCAGAATGTATGTAGTGTATAGTGTACATACGGTAGTTTTGGCAGGGATTTCACCAAATATAAGCTCACATACAGTGTGTACATACGGTTCTGGCCAACACTAGTCATGCAGCATGAAAATACAGTTCTGTGGAGGTATGTAGGGAGTGTGGGCGCGTGTCTGCACTTGTGTGAGTATTGCTTGTGTACACTTGCGTGTATGTTGCGTGATGGTGTGAGTGTGCATGGCGTGTTGGGTGTGTTGGGTGTGGGTGAAAAAGTGTGCGTGTGTGTATGCGTGGGTGGGTGGGCAAAAGTCGCACGGCCGTCAGTATGGGGGGAGTAGGTGTAGGTATGCGTAGGATGTGGTGGTGTGTACAAGATTTGCATCAGGCAGGCATTTTTTCCAGGTTGTGAACTGTCCGCAAATTTTTGGGCATGATTTCTGGGGGTAACACTTTCTTATGTTGCTGCTGCGAGTACTGCTTGATGGAGTCATGATCACTGCACACTGAAGCTGACCAGCTGTGGAACAACTCAACAGAGCGGTGACTGGCATTGCCTTTGTAGGTTGCTGTACGGCTACACGCTTTTGCTCTCCTCATCTCCCTTGTGGTCGTACACGCAATTTTGCCCTTGTTCTCGGGGAACCGCAGGTGGTGCTGCTTTTCACCTAAAATACCAGAGGGGGCTGACTGAGCCAAAAAAAGGGTGTTTTAAAATGTGGATTGAGCATGGGCGCCATGACTGGCAAGCTCCAAAATTTACATAATATGAAATATAAATCCTGTACATAGATGTAAAATTTGGAGCTTGCCAATTTTGGCGCGTGTGCTTAATTTGCTGTGGCGTGCAGGCCATTTTTACCACAAATTGTTCATACCAACTCACCCACTGCACCAATCTGGAATAATTTTAATGGTGTAAAATTCTTATTGGAAAAGAATATCATTGCAACAAAAATGAAAGAAAACGGCTAAGTGGTTAATGTTTTATGAGGATTTGAGCCATTTTCCCATGGAAATCACCACAATAGGGCTTAAATGCACCATGTGTGCTTAATCCAGTCTATCTCAGCACGCAAAGCGACCCACATAAAACTGGGCACACACTCGGGTAGCTCTCAATGCCACCTACACTTCGGTACTAAAATGGTGTCAATCGGATGAAGTGGCTGTAAGTGGCTGCCTTCTGAATGCAAAAATGCACATTTTCAGGCATTTCCTCCGTTAGCCCCCTCTGCTAAAATACAAAAAATATTCCTACAATTTCTTTTCCCTACGATTTCTGTCTACCCCACGTCTACAGCTTCCATAGCTCCCCCTCCCCCACCCCCCCTTCTTAAGCTAGCTGGCGCCCTTAGTCAACTCTCAAAGTCAACATCCAAATCCCCTGCTTGCAGGCAACTGTGGCTGCCCGGTTCCAGACCCTCATCCACGAGCAGCAGGTCAGCAGGCAACGCGCCATGCCGTCCACACAAGCCGCAAAAGCTAGTAAGCAGCCTAACAAGCCCAGGGGAAAGCAGCAGCAGCAGCAGCAGCAGCAGCAACAGGAGCAGCATGATGCTTCTAGTAGGGGCGAAGGTGGGGAGGGATGTGCAGCTCAAGCAGGGCTAGCTGCCTTGCAGCTGGTCAGTCCGCCTACACTGACCCCCCCTCTCGTGACTGCCGAGGGAGCCAACCTGCACACAGAGCCTTTGTATCAAGATTCCAGCTGTGCAAGTGCAGAAGCAGCACCAGCAGCACCAGCAGCAGCAGCTGCAGCAGTAACAAATAACGGAGGAGCGCAAGGTGTTGGAGTTGGAGCACACCACGCAAGCTCTGCTTCAGCACCTGCACCTGCTCACGCTGCAGATCCAGGGCACGCCCATACTTTGTTGCAACAGCTCATGGCACGCATGGAGGGCGGGGCTGGGAACCAGGCGGAGGACATGCAGGTGTGTGTGTCCGTGTGTTTGTGTGTTTTTATGTGTGCGAGTGTGTGAGCATGTGTATGGGTGGGGGTGGGGGTGTAGGTGTGCGTGCTGTTGCTATGGTGTGGGTTTAGGTGTGGGTGTGGTGTGGTTATGGGTGTGGGTGGGTGTGGGTGTGGGTGTGGGCTCATGCATTATATGAGGGTTGATTTGCAGAGGTAGGCAACTGACCAAGTGCATAAGCATGCTCCTGAATAACACAATTCAATAGTAGGGTTGGCCAGAACCATATATATACGGTGTATATATGGTGTACATGGCAGGGAAATCACCAAATATGCGGTGTATATATACGGTTTTGGCCAACTTTACACAACTGTAAAAAACCATAGATAGGTGCTTTCCATAGGAATTATAGTAATAATTTGCATACCTCGCCAACCACTTGGTCTTGTCACTTTTATTTCTTTGCGATGAGTTCTAAAAAACAACCATCACTGGGTTCGTTCGGTGCAGTAGGTGGAAAAAACTGTTATTGAAGGTATAACAAGAAGTACAAGATTTCTCGCCGTGGCATATCAGGCATGCATGCCCAAATTTGCAGCTTCCAAGCTCCAGTGCTTAAGTTCGATACAATTCAATTGGAGGCTCAGAAGTTAAGTTGTATTTAGGGCACGCCTACTCTATGAGCATATGAGCATGCAAAGGACTCCCTTTTTTGGGGGGGGGGGGGGTCCCCCTCTGGTAGTTTTGCGTGGACGAGTTCAAGGGTGGGGCGTATGCAAGGCGTAGATGGGGCATTTGTACGCCCAATGTGCTGTGTTTGTACGCCCATTGTGTTGTATTTGGCTGCTAATGCTTTTTGTATGTGCCAAGCTGCTAATGCTAGAAATTTAATTAAACGCAAGGATGTTTGTCGCTCTCTCCTGAAGGACAGCCCGTTGCATTGCTCACACTCATGACAGCACAAACGCATACAGCTTTGGATATTCACGTGCACACATTATGCATGCACACATACAAATGTGGTCCCGACTGCAGGATGAGTATGACATCTTGGAAGGTGAGGATGCTTCAGTCCCCCTTCAACCTGGTAGCTTGGACGCGATGAAAAGTCAGCAATTCCTTAGCCTCTCTCCCTTTTTGTCGGAGCAAGCAGCAGCTGACCTCCCAGGAACAGAGGAAGAAGGAGAAGGAGAAGAAGAGGGAGACGGAGGGGAGGAGGATGGGGAGGAATTTGGTGGTGACGATGAGAGTGACGAATACGCTTACCTGTTCTAGATTGCCTAGCTGCTGGCACTTTCTTTTGTCCTCTTCAAACCGTTCTTCAAAGAGCTTTCTTTTCTCTCCTGACACACAAACTGAATGAACACTCCATCAGACATGCATCTGCACTCATAAAAACAAGATATGCACTGCAATATAACACAAGCAACAACAGTCAAGGTTTGGGTATGGGTGGCACCATCTACAGTGTGGAAGGCACCAACACTCACGCACTGGAGCCTTCTAAGGTGTTGGGTCTTGATCCTCGATGAGTTAAGCTGGGAGGCAACTCCAAGCTCCATGTGCAGTCTGTCAAAAGGAAGGGGGGGGAAACGCAGGCGGCAAAAATCGCTCCCCACATAGAGGAAAAGGAGCCATATTGGTACCACACTACCTTACACAAATATAAGAGATTTTGCGAACAGCACCGGTGCCCTGCAGAGACAATTCCTCAGCTGGTTATGAGGTCTAATCGTATTCTCACAGTACTTGATCTCATGAGGTGGATGTCATGTTGATGTAGCTATGCTTAGATCTTTGGGTTGGTGCTGTCTGGAAAAGGTGTATCTGCTGATGACTTGCGCAGCTGCTGAAATGCTCCCAAGCAAACCCCCCTGAGGTGCCCCTGTTACTCTGAAGAACCCAACTCCTCCAAAAGAAATAAAAAGAATGCAGATCATGTTAACACTACTGGCATGGATTGAAAAAGGATGTTTTGTGTTGCTTTTGCACCTCCCAATAGACGCAGAGACACACCACATCCGAGTCGGAAAATGGCCACCTGGAGAATTAAAGTAAGAGAAGCGCTTCATTGGGCACCAGTTCCTCCATTAATTTTTTGTTGTTGTTGGCGTATTTCATAGGTCAGGGGAGGTAGCAAACTCCCTCTTACGAGGTTGAATCGAACCAAAAGTTGATAAATGAAAAGGGATCAAGAGAGGCAGGCTGGAAGAAATAAAAGAAAGTAGGGGGGGCAACAAGGTTAATGAGAAGAAGGGCAAAAACGTTAACAAAAAGATCAAGCGTAGCATGGGAAAGAAAGAAGGAAGGAAAGCCTGCGTACGTTTGGTGCCTACGTACAAAGCAAGGTTTAGGAAGACAGGGCCGCCAGTTAAGAGTAAAAAGGCAACTGCCTGAGGGCAGGTCTAGCTACACCACCGCGAGGCACTCAACCTAAAGACTAGGGAAGCTAAGAGCTAGCCAGGACATAATGTTCGACTAAGAGCTGAGAGCAAGGGGAAGCAGGGAGCAGGCCAACCTAGTCCTAGAGCAAGGCGGCAGACAAGAAAATAAGAGAAAAACTACGCAGGCAGTGAAAACCACTCCCCACATTAATTTAGGAAAAGGGGCCACTTTGGTACCGAGTACCATAAAGCTCTTCCACCGCAAAAAGGAAAGGAAAAATAAATGGGGATCAAAAGGGTCACCTAGTGACTTTGTTTATTGCTTATTTGTTTAGCGTGCAGGAACAACACAAAGGCCTCTGCTCCATCCTCTAAGGTTCCTTTGTTACCCTCCATACCGTCCTTATGGGAGTGGGTGGTAGTATCTACAAAAAGGAGGGTGCAAATCTTTTTCCTGACACACACACACACGTCAGAACTATGGGCCTCCGGCCCAAAACGCCCTCCCCCCCAACCCCCCTTCCTGACCCCCCACACTAATAAAAAGGCTGTCAATCTGCTCAGAATTTTAGCAGCTATTGCCTGCACAGTTCTCATGCCAAATTATGCAATACCTGACGAGCTACAGGGCAAAGACTGGTTTGCACACGCTCTTGCACTGACAACCACCCCATGAAGAATGCAAAGGACAAACAACTTTGCATTTTGGCTGCAAGGTGCTGTTGGTCGCTGGCAAAGACTAAATAAGGACGCATGAATATAGTCCACTTTGCATGAGGGCAGAGCGACACAAGACATTCCACAACCTCACTATATATAGTACAGATCAACATTCACAAATTCCCACTGTTCCGTTCAAGTCTTATTAAAAAACATGATGCTTTCCATGATGCTGAATCCAGATCGCGTGATTGAAGTCCTCATCTTTTCTTAAATGAAACAAGCTGGTGTTTTCGAGGTGTAGCAGTTCACAAACAATACACTCACGTGCTCAAAAAGCATTTTCGCTGTCAGACCACTCTTCATATGCTACGTGTGCCCTCTCCCTCTTGCTCTCTGGCAGCACGTGCACCTCTGAGCACAAATTGTTCAGGATGTGTGTTTGAGGAGACATGCGGTCACATTGACAAGCATCACAAGTAAGCGCCAAAAGCAAGAGCATGGGAAGAAAAAGCAGATGACATTTTACACCATGCAGCCATGGTTAACCTTACGTAAATATTTCACAATTGACAGGTATTTATTGTCAGGTATTTGGCTTCGTGGATAGTGACTGACATTATTTGCACAGGTTGTGCCTTTGACTGCCGCCGCCAACCTCTGTGCTCAGAGTTTTTGGCAACTCACTCTCAGTGTCCTTGAAAAGGACCGTACAAACTTTTTATCAACGCAACTTAATATATAACGCCATTGATATTACCAACGCCATCACGCGCAGCGAGGTAGGAGATGAGACGATCAAGGCCGTAGTACTTGCAGTTTTGTGTTACGACTGCAAATACTGGAAATGTGTAGTTAACTTGTGTAATAAATAAAAAGAATTAAAGGGGTCGGTCTTTTGTTGATAATTTATCGTTGCTCAGGTTAGACCTAAGAAAAATTGCAGAGTCAATCCCTACTGGAGCAGACCCGCCGACACGGCGCCGGAAATGCCCCCAGAAGCGCCGGAGAGGACCCGCCCTCTGGCGCCTCATTTATTCCACATTTCCGGCGCCGAGGGATCGGAGCCCAATCGGCGCCGGAAATCAGTGACTTTTTGGCGCCGTCCTGTGGACGTTTCGGCGCCGGAGACTACCTGTATGTTTGGACTGATCATTTTTCCGGCGCCGTCCTGGGGACTTTCCGGCGCCGGAGACTACCTGTATGTGCGGACTGATCGTTTTTCCGGCGCCGTCCTGGGGACTTTCCGGCGCCCACCTCTTTCATTTTGTCTGTTCATATCTGTGTGCTTGGTAATGCCCCCTCTGCAATGCTTCAATCAAATTAATTACAAACAAGTGTTCAATCATCTCAGGATTAAAGAATAATATAAAGCACGAGCAACGGACAATACAGGCCAATTTCTAGTCCCTTCTCCTGTCTGCACCCAAAGACCACCCCAAAAGAATTCACCACAAACCCAGTTCATATATTCAAGACCCCTCCCTCCTGCACCAAAAAGAAGAATCAACTCATAACAGTGCGTGCTAAATGTGCTAAATGTGCAAAATGTGCAAAATGTAAAAACATGTCAATCTCGCTCCAGTCAGTCGAATGACATCACGCACATCAGAAATCGTCTAATAAGGCACTGGCTGGAACTGCCCTGATGGGACCAGAGTTAGTGAGCCCTTTCTTTTTCTGCGCGTTGCCACCCTTCTTGCTCTTGCCTTCCACAACACCATCATGCTTTGGATGTTTGCCGGCAGTCGTGCGTTTGGAGCGGCGGCCTTCGCTCTGTCCTTCATCTGCACAGGCACCAGGGGAGAGGGAAATGCTCTTTATTTTCTAATCATTCTATCATGTGGGTTTAACTGCCTAGAGCCACAAAGTACATCTTGAATCTTGAAAAAGTGCACATGCAAGAGAAAGTCACTTCTGCTGCCTAGGCAGTGTACTGGCAACCTCTGCTTTGCATTGCATTTTGCATGTTGCATTAGCAGCAGGGGGCTTGGTTATTGTTCTGTTTTATGAGCTTTTTTCACTTTAGTCACATCCGGCGCCGGACGCCGGACAGACCGGGCGTCCGGCGTCGATCAAAATCCCCGAGTGGCACTAGCTTTTCTGTCATCTTTTACCGGCGCCGGAAATCAGAAAAAGGCGCCGGAGAAGCCCCAGGACGACGGCGCCGGAGCAGACGAAATATCAGCTCAGGACTTTACAAAGGAAGAGTTTGTTTTGAAAGCAAAATTATATAAGGAAAATTTATTATAGTCCCTCCTAGCAAGAGCTCAAATTGGCTGTCTGTTCCTTCTCCGGCGTTTTCGACCGCCGTGAGACCGCCGTGGGAGGCTCCGGCGGGTCTGCTCCAGTAGGGAATGTTATTGGCTTGCAAGACAGCACGGAGTTGAAACAATTGTGAGCGTGTACGAGAAGCTGGCATGGGGACACTGCACTGATTCTTACTTACGCATGCAATTATTTATTATTGCAATCAATAGTCGGACAGAGCATCACACAGATCGACATAAGATCACACACAGGCGTATAACATCTGATGTCTGACAGACCCCGCAAACCAGAGAATACAAGTACAGGACATACAGGCAGCTCTTAGTGAAACGCGTCATACCAAGTTACGGAGACTTGGATGCGGCGGGAAAGCTTGTCAAAGAGACCAATGACCTTGCTTGCACACTTTATTGCACAATTGTGGACACGAGTGGCGTCCTGATCAAGGGAAAGAAAAGTTTGGAGTCACAGGTGAGAGTACTAGTGTGCAAGCGAGCTGTGTGCAAGGTTATGCAGGCTGCATTGAGGTACCCGCCTGATCTATATCCTTGCAAGCTTGATCTATTTCCTTGCAATTGGATGGAAATTTTGCACTTTTGTTCCGCAAAAGTACGGAACGCACCTGTGCCTGAAGCTCGTTTATATTGGCCACACCTTGCCGTGGGTTGTGTGGAACCCGCGGAGGGCGTTGTGATGTTGGGCGGGGGTGGCACTCCCTTCATTGATGATCGCTCCGATGACATCATCAACCGATGACATCATCGAACATCATCGACACACAAAAAAATTCCCTCTCCGTTCCCTCTCAGGAGCGCACGGAGAGGAAAGAATTTTTGTGTGCCACGCTTGTCGTACATACACATATAGACATCGACCAGGACCTCTATCTGTCCTCGAGGGAAATTGTTTTCCCATCACGGCGCTTCATGGCCTGTGCTGCTCATTACAAGGCAAATAACTATTTGTCAGCATGACATTTATTTTCTGCCATGGATGGTCTAACTTAATCGTATATATTCAAAAGAAGCTGCAAAGTTATGAGCCCAGCCATTGATCTCAGCCGTTTTGTCGTAGACCTCAGGGAAAGACACTTGGAATACTGGACACCTTATTCTGAAATTCATCCGAGAGAACACAACAGCAAACGCTCTACTTGTAACCGATGGTGTGCTCTTCCTACAAAAAGGGCTTTGGTCACTCATTCGCCTTACAATCTTCCAAAGATCCTCGTGATGTCATCTGTAGTACAGCTCGTTTCAGACTTTGGGGGGCGATGTATGAACACCTCCGCGTGGTGCCCCCTGGAAAACGCCTTCGTGTGCCTTCGTGCACACGCCCGGAAATACTCGGGAGCGGCTAAGACTCATACGGCGGATCAACACGGCAGCCCTCAGCGTGGTAGCCGTGTAGCCGTGGCAGCCACAACCAGGGCCCGGCTGTAGCTTGCGACCTGCTCCTGGCGAGTTAGGCACCGGCTCCCTTCGCGGCCAGGCATGCCC
>Ga0307947_1000238_pt1 | contig 35794 bp, 41 predicted proteins | sample OrgLakmetagen232_FD_201840 | JGI IMG/M metagenome (GOLD analysis project Ga0307947, IMG submission 201840) | Saline water microbial communities from Organic Lake, Antarctica - #232 | ecosystem: Environmental > Aquatic > Non-marine Saline and Alkaline > Saline | place: Antarctica: Organic Lake...
CACTTTGTGCCAGGACCACCACTGTAAGTAGCTGAGAGCTCCCTGGATAGCCAGGCTCGCTTCACTACTCTAGAGGACCTCCTGCGCATTTTTTCCCCTGTACGTCGGATACACTTTTTCCCGGCCAATTCGTCCCCTTTTTACACAGGGAATCCGTGTACAATTTCACCGGGGGGGCTAACTGGCCAAACAGGTATACCCCTGAGCGCACTGAATGAGTAATAGATTGTTTTTTAACTTGATTGATTTACATTTGGGTCCATTTGCTCCGTCGTTTTTTCAGGGATTTTTTTAGACTTCGGAAGGTCGCTCTATTTGGATGTGACAGAGTCTTCACAGTTTTCGGGTTTTATATCAAGCTTTGAACAGCCCCGTGCAAAATATCACCTGTTAGATCTGGAAATCTGGACACGAATGGTCGATTGATCAATGGTTTTTGTATGTGACTTGCCACCCATTCCTCTAGTTCCCTTCTGCCCTGTGTCGGCATCTACAAAGCTGTTGAAAACGTGTCGTTTATTTATATATGTGAAGAGATTACGACGGTTGCATGCGCGTGCGTCCTGCAATCAACTTATGGTGAACTCTAACTTCAGGTGTCCGGTGGCGGGTCGAAAAATACCAAAAGAGCTTCTTAGCCCAATCGCTTAGTCAAATTGACTGGAATCTTTCTGGCTCTTTTGGACTTTTTCTCTTTTTTCGACTCGCCACCGGACACCTGAAATGAGAACCACCATAAGGAAAGGTGTTTCCCCTCTGTTTCCCCAACAGGAGCTCACGATGTGTTTACTTTCTTGAGCAGAACAATAACAAGCTTTGTTTTTTCTCCATGACTTTGCGTTTTATGAGCAGGCTAGCAGTCGCACTTCTTGACTGAAGGCCTTTCTTTGTAAACCTTGTAAACCTTGTAAAGAAAGGTGGCCACTTATTGTCTTATGGATCAACATTTATGCGCGACAAGCCAAGGCCAGTCAGCCGCTGTTTAACTAGCTTCCATTGCTGAATATACTATGTTGGAATATCTTACAAAGAAAGCAAACGACTTGTGTAACCATAGCAGGGATGCGGTCCGGCTATTACCTCTTTTCCTATTCGCTTGCGCATGCCGATCATGCTAGGGACATGATACATGACCAAAAGAAATCGACTTTCTTAACTGCAGCTAAACCAGATAGCACGGTTAGCACCATTCAGGTTATAGTCATAACACAATTCTTCAGAGACCCCTATGTCGCGCTTCGCTACGATGACCATCACCTCCCGGCCTCCAACTAACCTGCAAGGTTTAAGAATAAGAGATACAGGATGGGGGTAAAACTTGTTGCATTTTAAAACCTCTTCTTTGCTCAGGCTGCAACGAATTTGCTCGGCGAGTGAGATTTACACTTGTTTTTTGTGATCAGATTCAGGCTTGGGCTAGAGACGTTATGAAACTGCTGCGCCAGGTATCCCTACAGGTTGTGGGGCTTCCATGCCAATCCCCCCCTCCCAATCATGCTAATTATGCCAACTGGCTTCTTTGTACTAACATTTGCGTTCATATTCTTCTGCTGCTCTCCAAATTTTCAGTCCCCTTCGTGTTTACACCGACATAAGTCCAGCCCAAGTACTCTCTTCCTCCTTACCTTTCTTGATTTTGCAGCTTGATCATAGCTCAAGCGCATTAACATCTTATTATTGTCATCACCTCTTGCACATTTTTTGACAATCAATTCTTTTATCTAAAGTTAAACTTCTCCGCTGACAACGAGAGTAATTCGCTACTGCATTTCCCAAACAAGCTCTACCAGGTTGCCTCTTCCAGTCCGCACATAGAACGTCACAGGCACACGTGTATGTGAGTGCGTATGTGTGTGATATATGTGCTACGTACTCAAGTAGTAGCCCCCTCACCATTTCTCAGTAATGCAATTCGGGTGCACGCTATGATTAACAAAGCGCCCCATGCTGCCGCCCTTAGTCGCATCCAGCACCAGCTCATTGGACAGGGTCATGAGATAGTAGTGAGGAATGCCTAGGGCCTCATACTGCTGCAGCCGGTAGTCTGCCACCTGGTGGTTGTCATTTGGAATATTTCAAGAGAAATAGATTAGGAATAAAGAGGCACCGGTTGAGGTGGGAAATATTGTTGCTTTAAGCTCCAAATTGGAGTATTTGAAGAGAAAGAAAAGGAAAGAGAGACTTATTCTAGACCAAATTTTAAAGTATTTTAAGAGAGGTAAAAATGTGAAATGGAAAAAACACAGATTGAGATGGTATATGCGTGCGGGTGGTTGTAGTAATGTACTCATGAGAAAGCACAGGGCGTCCAATGGAAACTGCACAGAAAGCATATGAAGGTATAAGCCTAAATAACCGCCTGAAAAGCCTCTAAAGATGTGCATGGCGGCTATATAAGCTACTGTAAAGGCAGGAGATTGAGGTGAGTGCCGCTACATTGAGGAGGACTATGCTCACTTTTAGTTTTCAGCTTGCAATCGATTATTAACGCATAAAGCACCAGCAGCATGCCCTGTTTCACACTAACATTTGGCCACATCACTGCCTGAACCACTCAGGCCACTTAGTCCATATGAATCATCTCTGAGAAACAATCACCATTGCGGCAAAAATGAAGTGAAATAGACCATTGGTCGGCCAGATACTGTAATGACAGTGCTACCTTTTTAAATGCGTTTGGGCCCCGCCCAGGTGACGTGCCACAATCAAATCTTGTTTTGCTCAGTCAAGTCTCACCAATCGACTCACAAGGAGCACCCCACATAGAGTTGCGGCGAGCACTCACCTCCTTTGTCACTACCTCCCCTGTGTACTGGACGATCACGGATCCTGCTGCCAAGGGCTCACCCGCAAGAACACCCCAGCCCTTCTCTTCCCCGACATGCCGCAACTGTGTGAGCATTGACAAGCGGCACCAGCTTAGCACTGAATCACATGCAGCGGTCATGTATCTGCGCAGTGTCTATTACATATTTTGCTCTAGCCACCAATTGATTAGGTCTCTGGTTGTTAGTGAAGCTTCATAAACAATGTGCATGAAAAAGCAAACAGCAAATTGTGAGCATTTGTTGCTGGGTTGTCTCAATTTTCGAAATCACCAATGCATTTTTGTACAATAGTTTTGAAACAGCATGTCACATCTTGTTCATTCACACTGCGTTTATCCCGTAAAGTAGCCTCAACTTTCTTACATATTGTTGCATGCTTCACGCTATCAGAACGCCTTCACAAAAGTCATAGCACAGAAGAAACGCACACCGAAAAAGCAGTACACAATCTCTATAAACGGACTTTTGAAACAAAGTTGTTATTTGTTGCAACCCAGTGTCACACGAAGTATTGCATCCCACCATAGATACGGGGTTTATACAGATTTGTTGGCAGGGGAGTCTTCAAATGTATGAACTCACGTACACACTTGGAGATAAAGTATCATGGCCATCCCTCTATGTATTAAACCACAGATCCTGCCCACCATGAGGTAAGGTGACAGCAGTCTCTGGATCCGCTGGTTCTCACACAGATCGCCGGCTGCACACTCGCCTGGCGTGCACTCCACAAAGCTGCAGCGGTTGAAGCAGCCGTCCTCCTCCCTGCACACCTGCAGCTCCAAGTATATGAGAAGAGTTTAATTTCTTGTGCACGCCTCAAAGCTGCAGCGGCCGAAGCAATCATTTGCATCCTCTCTGCATGACGACAACGCAGACTAAGGAACTTTTTGTAGTAGCAGCTACAGGTCTATAATCGCAGCAGTAAGGATGCTGCTAATCACAGCATCCTTACTGCTGGCATTTTAATCTCAATTTGTAATTTTTAACCGGGTAGAAAGCAAGTGAGTTGGGTGTTGTTTTGTTTCCCAATGTGTATGTAAGGAATAATAAGCCGATACCTGGCCAAGGGAATTGTTATTGAAGAGTGCTCCTGTCTGCGTAGCTCACACAGCACCACGCTGTACATTACTCAAAAAGTACATTAGAGTATGCTACAGGTAGTTATGGCTGTAGGTGAGAAAGAGAGCCAGTCACTGGGCGTAGCAGTTAATCACAGGGTTGCCACTAACTTGCTGAGCAACCCATTGCTTGCCCTCCTTTTGCTTGCAGTTACATCAGTAAACCTGCCATACGCTATGTACTCGACCGTGCTAGCGAACCAAAACCTCAACCTCCCAAGTCCACACCTTTCCCTCTTCTGGCTTGCAGTGGCATACATAGGGCTGCCATACACGGTGACCCTGCTCCCTGGCTCCCCCTCCTTGCCCACGTCTGCCTGGACTCTTGCCAGGACTCTTTCTACGCCCACGAGCACCCTTGCGGCCCCTGCAGTTCAGTGCATGGAGGCAATTGGATGCATGGTGGCTAGGGTTGGCCTGAACAGTATATATACACCGTACATGACCGTATAGCTGGTGATTTTCTACCAAGAATAGCGTATATGCACCGTATATATATGTGGTTCTGGCCAACCCTAATGGTGGCAGTTGAATGCACGGTGGTAGTTGAATGCATAGTTTGGTGGCACCGTGTGCTGTGAGCCAGTGCATGATGTATTGTTCACCCATCCACCAATGCACTGCAGTGCAGGGTGCTGGTTCCTGTAACGGCGGCCCCAGGAGAAGAGGTCCAGGAAACGGAGTTGAAGAATTCAGAGAAAAGATCCAATTGCTGGCGTTCACTGTTTAGCTAGTATTGGCCAGACATGTATGGCAAATGCACGGAGTTTGAAGCAGTTCAAATTCCACATAATTCATGTCCTTTATGGGGTGCATGCAGGTATATATTTGCATACTTGACGCCCGCAAAGCAAACGTAGCAATTTGATTGCAGGTACGCAACACACGACACATTCAACAGGCCTCACAAACACATACGTCAGATCAATTTGGGCCTTGATCCGTGGAAATCGGTGAGGTCCAAGGTACTTATGCAACTTTGTGTACACTGAGATCATATGGAAATTTGTGGCATGGACGAGGCGTAATAGCTTGGTAGTGCTAAGACTATTTGGCACTTGATTTGACAGAAACGTGGCACTGTACGCAACAATGTTTACGTGCATGCTTGTCGACGATTTCTTTATAAATTCAGAGCTCCCCGGCTACCATACTTTTTGGCAGGGGAAATATATAAAACTAATTACTAAAGTGCAAGCCACGCGCCTGCTTCCACACCCAATAAAATATGTAACACACACATACACATGTTCACATCGCAAACATAACAGTAAAGCCACAAGTGTCCCCTTTACACGACCAAATCAGCACGCTCACGCATGATCATCCACTTATCCTGGCCCACCTGCTTTTCTCTGGGTCCTCGTCACTCTCTGCGTTCATCAAGCTCTGCATCACGTGTGCCGCACCCTTTGTGTACAAGTTTTGGGGCAGGTGCTGCCAGGAGGGGGGGAGCAAAGGAGGAGGTTGGCAAGGAGGTGAAGGAGAGGCAGGCTGTGCGGATGGCTGGGGTGTGGGTTGGCTGGCTTGCGGTGTACTTACGATTGCTTCCTTCCTGGGAGTTGGACCTCCAGCCGGCAAGCCTGCCTGCTTTTTTCGGCCCTTACCTTTGTAGCCGTTGGCTGGCTTGCTGCTGCTTTTGCTGCATTTGCTGCTACTGCCAGGAATGGCGAGGGGTGCGTGGGTGGGGGGTAACAGTGGTGATTGGGGTAGGGGGGAATGATGTAGGGTGTGGTGAGAGCCTCCGTTTGGCTGTATGCTGAAGACCTTCCCTGCCTGTGGTACGACATATGCAGGTGGGTTTATTGTTACATGTTGCGTTGAGGGGGATGATGTAGGGTATGGGGAGAACCTTTGTTTGACCATCGCTGTTCAGACCTTCTCTGAACTTGATACCAAGTTTGTCGTATGCAGGTGGGTCTATTAACATGTTGCGACAAGGTACTCTGACGACTCTCGACTGTGTAAGGCTTAGTACTGGTCAACTATTATGAATTGCGATGTCTGAGTGCCCGATGTGCATCAGTCGCTTCCTATTTACATTGGGATTCAAAAATTTGTCGAGCAAGCGCTAAAGTCGTTTGCTGAGCATAAATGTAGCTGTCATTTGCTGAGCACGCAGCCCTGACAACACAGCATCCTCGACTTTGGGAAGCGGTGACCAAAATGCGAGATTAAGAGGACTTAAGTCATTCCCTACTCAATCATGCGTTCCAAGATAATAAATTACAAAGGTAGGACCGTGTGGGTACAGTGCCTTGAGCTGGGCAGTTAAAAACCGATTCCTCTCCTCCCACATTGACCAAAAGAGGAAGTGCCACTCCAGAAAGGCATTGCCAAATCCCCCTGCCACACACAGTAAAAGCGTCCGGGCCCTAAATTACAGGTGTGCACATTCCAAGATCCTTGTTCTGTTTGTGCAAAGTTCAAACGCCTGCACTCTGAACTCCCCCAAGAATAGCAAATCACGTGATCAGTGTACACCATGAAAGGAAGCTGAAATTTGCATCAGGTACGCACCTCATCAGTGCTCTCTAAACGTTGCTTCTTTGCCGCGTAAGCCTCCTTCTCCTGGTCCCTGTCATCCTCCTCATCCGACGCAAAGATGTCCTGGCAGCATTTCAGGGGTACAGGGGAGTCTGAAAACTGACACTCCATCCAGGCATTTTGGCATTGAGCTAAGGAAGCACTGAAATACCGCGACTAAGCCAATCTGTTTGACCTGCTAGACATCAACAGCGCCTGTGGCTGCTCAGGTTACACCTACGGCAAAAAGCACGCATGGCAAACACACACACAAACACGTTAAGCTGAGTTCCAGCATTCCGGTTGGTCGCCACAACTCACGGGGTGCAGCTCACAGGGTTCTCAACACAGCAGCAGACACAAGGAGTGGCAACGGGTCGGTATTTATGCACAAAGCCGTTTTACATCTTGCATGCCAGATTAAACATGCACCGCACAGTGTAGCTGCTTGCAGTGTAGCTGCTGCGTCCACGGGCGCGCTGATTTAATCATGCCACCTCCTTTTCCACGTACTGTGCTGTAACACAAGGAATCAGATGCGTCTTCTATTCCATGGCACATGCAAAGGAGGCAACCTAACCCTCTTCAACACTTACCATTTGCATGGCACGAGCTAAGCTGCTGGAGGCAATGAGCCTGACGAGGCCAGTGGACAGAAGAGCAGCATGCGGCACTCCGCTGGTTTGAGGGGGTGGTGTGGAGTGGAAAGTCAGTGGTGGTGGTGCAAATACAAAGAAGACGTCTTGTACACAGCGTTGTCAGGAAAGTAGCGTAGTTGAGACCACCCCAAGGGATACACACCTAGACCATTCAGCTGGAGTGCTGCCAAGCCTCTAAGATTATGTTGAGTGTACTGAGTCAGTGCACTGCCGTCTTACCTGTGGGTCACTAGCTCCTCTCCGGCACTGATATGCTCCAAAGCTGTGATTGAGTGCCCGTGGTCGGTAACTTGAGCGTTAGGCGCGTGGTTTGCAGTGCAGCAGGCGGAGAGCACAATGTCCGTGTATGGATCTACCTCCGTGCCTGTAAGCATGCGTATGTGTGTTTATGCGCATGTGCATGGGTGGGTGCGCGCGTGGTTGGGTGCGTGTGTTTGTGTATGTACGTGTGTGTGTGTGTGTGTGTGTGGAATGTGTGTGTGTGTGTGCGTGTGTGTGTACGTGCGTGTATGTGTGTGTGTATGCTGTGCTGTGTAGATGAGCAAGTGTGTTTGTGCGCAAGCGGTGCAACAAACTGCGGAGTGGAATGTGTGTGTACGTGCGTGTATGTGTGTGTGTGTGTGTGTGTATGCTGTGCAGATGTGCAAGTGTGTTTGTGCGCAAGCGGTGCAACAAACTGCGGAATACAGGTTGAGTTGGGTATAAGCATTACCTGGCATCCTCAAGATTTTCTGGCCAGCCTCAACACTTGCAGTGACTCTAACCCGCCATCCACTGGAAATGGAGAAACCCAAGCGGCATGACATTGCTCACTAAACTTTGGCAATATTTTAGACATTATATTTCATTTAATGTTTGCTTAATTTCGAGAGCTCAGACGCAAATGTCTTTGAATTAAATAAGTTCCTTTTTTCAATCCATATTAAAATGCCACACTTTTTAGTCCACCTTATCCCGCTGCTCGTGGCCGCCATTGCCTCAAGAAGGGTCCTTATTGCATGCTACACATTGCAGTTCCGAAATTCACAAGACCCGGGTACTTTCTCGTGGAACCTGAGACCTCAATGCTACTTGATCTTGCAGGTGCCGCCTGCGTACGAGCTAAAAACTATCTTGTTGCAAGAGAGGTCTCAGAGCCCCGCATTCTTCTACCATATGACCGAGGTGAGGCGAGATAAAAGAGGTTATAAAGACGTAACTTTCATCTCTTTTCGGTGCATACGATCATCGAGATCAATCTTTGGTGATACGCCTTGCCTGGTTTTGGCCTCATCCATTCCATATTGCAGGTAGGCGGTCACCCTGGGAGAGTACTGGTAGCTGATGAGACCAGAGGCATATGGCTGATCAGGGATATTTATTCTCATGGTAAGCGGATTATTGTGATTCCATAGGTTTGGTTGAAGGAGCGCTTACCTCCTCCTTTGCAGCTCAAGCTTCAGGGATACTGCTTCAAAGAAACTCTGCATGGCATAAATTAGGTTTATGACCTAATGTACCTTGGCAAGAGTAAAAATGATTCTTTCGCATTCAAGGGGAAGTACCAACACGCCACTTCAGCAACTTGCAAACAACCTAGTTTCATTCCACGGCTGAGCTCGTAAGCTACATCATTGTGGCATACTAGCATACCAAAAATATTAGATCTTTTTTACCAGGGCACGTGCTCAGATCCATTAAGTCGCTCTGTTGACAGGAATAAATACACACATCGAGCATAAACCCTAGTTGTTGCTTCCCAACAAGCCAACCTGTGGGTGCATATCTCACCAACCACTTGACCTTTTTGCTACATATTTACACAACTAAGCAACTTTTGGGGGAAACGTTTGAAACAGATGTCACAGAATTTGGTGCAGTGTGTACTGCAGAATTGGTTCTGTGTATCACCGCAACAAACTCAGCATGGGTACCATAACCGCAACTTTTCAGCCGATTTGCACATTTCAGTACGAGATTGATCTAGGGACACTTAGAAAAAGAGCCCATTTCGGGCCAAGACCTCCCCCCTCTAGGAAAGTAATAGCAAGCTAGCTCAGTGATCGTTCAGACAAAATCAATAAATACATGATGATGCACGTTGCATACATAGCACCTCGGCTGGAACTGTGGGCTGGAAGCCTGGCTGACAACGCCGCAATCATACCTGGACATGTCACGAGTGCGTATAGGGCTTGCAGTTACAAGGGTACAGAATCTAGACACTGCAACGTAGGGCAAACAGATGGACATTCCGGTCAGTAGAGAATTTCCCTGCATTTCCACCTTCAGCAATATGTACTGAATGTTTGAAACGTACACTGCTCAACGATACAAGTTGATTTTCAGCTTTACAGAGCCTTTGCCATCCTTCCATTGTTGCATGTGCACTTTCAGAAACTGAACAGGCATATACAGAACTACTTACAAGTGCTTGTATTGGATATTGGATAGGGAGCCGACATCATTTCCGTGCTCATGACGGACCGCGCTTGAACGGAGCTACGTTTAATGCTCCCCGGGGATTATGTGTTGACCCTTCAGGTAATCTGAGCACGCAAGGAGCTGGAAAAAACCACCACCCCTCCTTGCCAAGCAGACTACACATCCACTGCCATGTCTAGCACCCATTACAAATTTGCACACACCCTCAACTTAAGCTGCTGCTCTGTTATTTACAAAATGCTGAACAGCCGAGTAAATCGTGAGTTCATGTCGTTCAACATGGCAGCCAAGCAAATGTATAAATTAATGTACATATCACGTTATTGCAAACAGGTGCAGTATTTGTGGCTGATGGTGGTGACTTTACTATCCGTAGGATAGATCCAATGACAGGTAAGCTTTTTCCCTGGGTTGTCTGTCCCGTTACATTACACAAACAAGGCCAGACCCTTTTCAGTACTTGCTATAATTGTAGTAGCGTTCTCTCTGGTGCATATGTTTTGACGCTGTTTCAACTTTCGACTTGCATGTAGGGCACGTAGACACTGTTGCTGGAGAGCCTGGCATAAGTGGCCTACGTGACGGTAAGCATTATATAAAACGTCACCACGCACTGTAGGAAAACCACATATTGTGTACTACTGCCCCTGCTGTTTGTACAAGCAAGCTGATTCAGGAGAGATTGACTTCCTTTGCTTGTTTCCTTCTCTTTCCCTCTGCCATACACACGCTTACAGACGCGACAATGAAATACACAGGGTCATTAGGGACAGGAAACATTGATGTTTCTTTGGTGCGTGGAATGTAGCAGCAAAGAAATGAAAGGCGTAAGCAAGGTGTTAATATGATATTGATCGTATTCCGTGTCTGTGTTACATCATGCGGCAGCATCACAATTTGCTTTGCAGGTCCTGGTCGAGATGGCGCATTGCTCACTGACCCGGTATCCCTGGTATGCCTTCGAGATGGGTCTGTGCTGATTGGAGATGTTGGCGCACCAGGCATCCAGCGCTTGTCCCCATCCAGCTTAGAGGCACCATCTATTCCTGTGTAGGAGCGTAGCTAGTTTATTGAAATCAACCTTAACTAGGGAAAAAGAGAATGGGTATTGACATAAATAGCAGGGATCCGGTCTTTTATGGAAAATATTTCAATTTGCCTAACTCGTTTCCCCGCTCCTTATAAGTTTGTCAGTTTGTCATTGGCAACCAAGGCGCACTAGGTAAGCAGAAGTTTAAAGTGAACTGCAATATTTGTGTAATACGTGTTCATCCTCCACAAACCCCTCTCTAATTTCCTGTTGCTGTAAGACCAACCTTAAAAACCTGGCAAATGGTCAACAAGACAACAATTTTGGGTAATTGCTTTCGTGATGAGGAACACATTGCATTGAAAAAAGAAAGGACCAGGGGGAGGAAAACGAGGAAGGATGTTCTTCCCTTTTCACACATCTCCACAACGCAGATATTATAATTGCTATTTGGAGGGCTAAAGAGCCACCTGCACCTTCTGAAACCTCCAAAACTGGGCTTGGCTCCTTCTGGCTCAGACTACTTGCGCCAATCCTGCCTGTGCAAGAAAAGGAAATTGTGCAGGCAGTGGAAACTACTCCCCACAACAATAAGGAAAAGGAGCTAGTTTGGTACCCAGTACTGTGAAATTCCTCCACCATAGGAAAAAAACATAGATCAACGAGGATCAGGAGGGTTGCAGGCTTGGCCTGAAACCGGCTTTTAATGAGAGTTTGTAATGGTACTGGAATGGGCAAGTCTGGTGTGGATAATTTGAGCAGCGTAGTTGACAGAATGCACATGGAGCCCCGGCGGCCTAGAAGTGAGTTTCTTTACTCTTTGAGAATCAAGACCCAGATCCTTGAGAGGTCCAATTTTACAGGTTTACAGGTTAAGGCATCAGTCAAAACGTGCGACTGCTAGGCTGCGTATGTAAAACATGTAAAAATTGCGGTAATTGTATGAGTGTTGTAGATGGTGCCACCTACGCCCAATTGGATTATTAGTACCAAACCTTAGATGAGAGTGGCTGGGCCATGTTTAGCTAATAGAATGCGGGTTATCAGATCGAATCAGCGTCGCTGCAAAGTATAAGACTCAGCACAACATCTGATAGCACGCAAGATGTGACTGGTCTTATTGATCATTTGGGGCGCCTTCGGACCAAGAAAGGCCTCCAAGTGGAAATATAAGCCAGCAGAGGAGTGAGTTATTTGCATCGCAATGGTCCCTGATGCTTCTACCAGTTCTGTATATCCACGCCTGTGCGCTCACTGCTCATACTCGTGCTCGTGTGTGTGTGTGTGTGTCTTTCTCTGCTAGTGCTACTCATCTTTGGTCGACTGCCACACCACTGTCCCTTCCCGGAGCTGGGGCTTTACTCAGACATTCTTGGTCTCATCGTGTTACACATTAATATGACTAGGCGAATAAATAGAATCAGAGACCTTCACAGCAGTACAGGGTCTCTTAAGGATCCTCTCTAATGGTACCTCTTAGAATGCTCACACGTTGTCAATTAATTACCAAAAATATTAAATCCAAAAGATAAAGGTTATCAATAAGACTGGCATATCCAGCTTATTGAACAAGGCATACAGGAACTCTCAACTGCCAAACAACTACCTGCTCTGTCACACGATTCGTCACTGCCAACGAGTGGGTGTGACAGGGTTTGCGTGATTTGGTGATCTGAATCTTTTTGTGCAAGCTAACAGATCATATAGTAGGAGGGATTTCCCTCAGGCCCTGCTGCTTTGATGGAGGTATCAGCAACAGCAGATAGAATAGGTTTAATTTGATTTCCTTGTGAGACCATGATCGGCATGTTCATTGCCAATAGGCCAGTGACCAGAAAGAAAGTTTCTTTTTGACTTTGTGCTTCTAGGGTCGTCGTTTCTTTGTATTGACTGGGGCGGACCTGTTTGTTTGTGTGTAGCATTCTTAAGCGTACAGTTTTGGTTTGTGATTGCAGAAGAGGGGCTGCCACCGTTGCGGTGAGATGGTGCTGTACTTGGGAATGCTCAATGTGGGATCTGTTGCTGTGTGCTGTGCGTTTTCCAGGTCAGACTTCTTAGGCACTGGCATGCTATCCCTAGAACGCCTCAACATTTCGGCAAGTGCACAGGCATGCTATCCCTAGAATGTCTCAACATTTAACTACATGCCTGCAACCAAACTAAACGAATTGACCTACACAGTACTACACAACCACCTGTAGTGCAAGACGCGGCAACTGAAATTGTAGGTCTGCTATAAAGGTATACATTTCAAATGACCTCACTTAACAACATTGGTAAAAAGGCAAGAGATTCCAATACGTACTGCACCCCGAGGCACATTACGACCTCCCTCCAAAAATGGGCACGAGTTACCAAGCAAAAATTTGATTTTGACCCTAGTTGCCAAGCCTACTGGAGCGAAAATACCGGAGACACAGTATTTGGGGCAAGCACTAATGCTTTTGACACTAAGTTCATGGGCTTCTCTCTTTGCCACCCAAATTTTTGCGACTACCTCCCGCATTCACTTGTGGGACATGCACTTCAATCAGCAAACTCCACTCAAGAAGCTACAGCAACTTTCCTGCTCCTCCCTGATTGGCTTGGCTGGAGTAAGAACGGGTACATGACATGATGATAAACGACTAAATAAATGACTAACCTGAGCATACATGTGTTCTAGCCAAGTTTTCTGCAGCCAGCATGCTCTTAAACCCTACAGAAGTTTGGTTAGACGCTCCACCCCAGCCTCAGCACAACAAGAACAATAAAATGCAGCTAATTGTCGTCTGGAACAATCAAGGGAAACAAGCCCTGAATGAATCCAACCCAGCTTGGCTCAACAACCTGAAGCAGACAATTCTTGAAGCAACGTGGATTTGTAACAATACTGCCCACGTGCTTGGCAATGCTCGTGTAAATGCAAGAACAAGCAGAAAAAGAAATTTCAACTCCTACACCCAGAAACTCCCATTTCTGCTGACATCAGCCAGTGGCAAATGCCTCATAACACAAACGTCGACCAGTACAAGAGCCCACACATTCCAAAAGTACACAACTAAAAATCAATCACTTAAACTGACGGTAGTGCCGTACAAGACGAGACCAGTGACCAACAAATAGGCGCTGGCATTTTCACCCCCACTACAGACACTGGTTACAATGATACCATTACTATCAATCCTGGGGGCAACGGCCCCACACTCACCATCAATAGAGCCAGACTTGCAGCTGTGCTAGTAGCGGTACAAAAAAACCACACTGAAATTGCTACAGATAGTGCCTCATCCCTCTTTCAGAATAGAAAACAGCTATTGAACCCAATGGCTGTGCTCCACCACTTGCACAGGGAACTACTCAAGGACAATGTAAATCTAATCCAATCCTCACCTTCTCCCGTCACTTTCTACAAAGTGAAATCTCACTCTGGTATCATTGGCAATGAGTGTGCAGACCACCTAGCACACAAAGCAGCAGTCAATCAAATTTCCGACATTTCTCTCCCGCCAGCTACTGACCCCTTCTACGACCTGTTCTGGCTAAGCGTTCCAAACAACGTTGGCTCCCATGCAGAAGAGCTACGAGTTTTGACTAACCTGCAAGACAAACTAAAACATCACATGCACGTCCACCATTACCTTGGTGAAGCTAACACAGATACACTGCTTTACAAGCTCTGGCAAAAATTGCATGATACGCCCGAGCGTGCAGCACAGCCCGACTCTCACACACAGCAACCTAGTGCAAAGCCCCTTGCTCAGTAACACATCCTGGTCCATGCCCAACTCAGTAACACATCCTGGTCCATGCCAAATGTGACTTTTAAGGAGCAGGAACAAGTCCTTAAGTACAGGACGGACATGATACACACTGACAAGCACACCAAACGGTTTAGCCATACGACAGGGCCTGCCACATGCCCTCTGTGCGGAGGATCAGACAGTGCTCCACACATACTTCTTAGGTGCAACAACCATTTTGAAGAGAATGCACAAAAACCGACATCACCACGCAGTTAGCATTTGTGGTGAAGAGATCAGTAAAGGCAAGCTGGGCTCAGCAATTGTTACATTGGATGCTTGTAACAGTGAAAAAGCATCTGACCTTAACATTAAACCCCCCAATGACATTAAAAGAAACATTCCTGACTGGGTTTCCCCAACACAACAAAACCTTACAACTAGACATCAAAGCCGTCCAGATGGCGTGTTAGTCATGCCCATTGAGGGAAGAGGCAGGCATTTGGATCCCAAAGAGATTCCGACTAGGGACAGAGACATACATCTTGTAGAATTCAAATTCTGTTGACATGAACCCGCAACAGACATTAGAAAAAGCGCACAACCAGCATCAACCCCTTGTCCAGCGTCTATGAACAAGGAGGAGCTCCCGAGGCATCTCTTGAAACAACAAAGTCACACTTCATGTTTCATGTTATACTTCTTGGAGTCGGGGGCACAATCTACAATCAGTACACCATAACTCCTCTACTAAACTTGGGCATCCCCACGCACAAAGTGCACCAACTAGCTACTAAACTACACTGCCATGCAATAAAAAGCTTCAACAAGATCACAAAAACAAGACACAAAATACACTTTAACAACAACAACAGTGATAATGGGGGATCTGGAAGGGGGGTTACTGGTAGAGCGGCTGGCTTCAGGAGGGCTAGGCGCAGGCCGGATTGCATGGCTGACAACCCGCCAGATCCTCAATAGTCTCTGTTGTTTCTCTTTTTCGTTTTTCGGTGGGGCTCTGGCTAGTGTGAGCACTAGTTGAGAGCCTTTCCTTAATGCACGCTGGTGACTTCCAGCGTAGACTTTTACTTTTACTTTTACTTTTAACAGAGGAAGTGTAGGTATGAGAATTGTGCAGGGACAAGAGTGCTTCATGCTCTGCACCAATCAGTGCTGGGTAGGCAAAGAAGTACAGTGGGGTGAATGCGCTTTGGCCGACTGCTTTCTTCAACAACACATAATACCTTTGTGCTGGCATGCATACAGCCCCATCGCAAGTGTTTCATGAAGGCAAAATACAAAATACGCAGACGCATTTACACACATATCCAGAACACACGCCCCACCTGCTGCTGTCGCTGGTCCGCCCACTAATGCGTTGCTGCTCAGCAGCATGCATGCCAGGGACAAGTGCTGGGGAAACGCACGCCCACCTAGCCACAACAGCACCCAATGCGTGGCCACCTGCAAAAATGCCGCAGCAAGTAATGAAAGCTCTCTATGAGCAAGCATTATATTAAGCCCAAGCTAATCCTATGGAATACAGACACGCGTTGTTTTTGCCTCACTGCCTTCTGGAGCTAGGTGATGTCACGACTAATGAGAGACGTAGGGAGAGGTCACTCTCGTATCTACTCTCAAACCAGCATAAATTTCCCATTGCGATATGATGCAGGATGAGGGATGGCGCACCAGAGCCCTGGTTTCGTAAAGTTTGGCATATTTTGTGTCCTGCATCATGTTGCAGGGGGTGATCTGTGCCTGATCTGAACATTGGCAGCGATATTTTGTGTCCTGCATCACGCTGGTGACTTCCAGTATAGGCAGACTTTTAAGAAAAACACCTCAAGCATGGATTAAGGAAACGGAGACGGAGCTGTCGGACAGCTAAGTACTCACGCTACCAGGCGGATTCGAACCCGCAACCCCGAAGAGTCTGGCCTGACCTTTACTTATGCAAAATCAATGTATTTACACAAAAAGACATTAGAAACATCCATCCTGTTCAAGCTTAAATATATGGTTTGTACATTGAATGATATGAAAAACAATCCTGACGGTGAATAGCGACCGTCAGACGGTATACGGTAACCCCGCCAACAATACCATGCTTCGCTGACTGCTTTCGTTCACAGTATATCAAATGAAACAGGAAGGTCACCTGTGCCTTCACCAATCACGTTTATTTAATTGCACCCTCAGGCCTTACACCACCTGGTGCACAAGGAACACTTGAACAAGTAGCATACATAACAAAACGAACGAGATTTATTTAGGTAAAACCCATATTGCTCCATGCACTTCCCATATTACTTTCCCACCAACAGGAAGAGATCGTTCTTGTGTTTTTGCCCTAGAAGGCAATCAAATGTTCCACAAATTTATCATGTCTAAGACTCAGGCATTCAGCTCTAGCCCTCAAGCTGCGTGCTCAACTATGCCTGCTGAAAAGGCAAGGGGGGGAACGGTCCCGCCAGCTGCGGTTGTCTGGACTCGAGTGCTGCTGCCGCTGTTGCTGTTGCAGCTGCCGCTGTTGCTGACTTGTACGCATGCCGAGTGGAAAGGAGCGGCTGCGTTGTCTTGTTACCATGGGTGTTGTTGGCTGAGCAGGGAGTGGTAACGTTGGCAAAGAAGTAGCATGTGGCGCTGCAGGTTGCTGGTGGGGGGCGGCATGTGACTGGCTCGTGACCATCCTACTCTGCATTGCTGCTGAAGCACGTGCGCAAGCGGCTGCCGTTTCTGTGGCCAAGGGAGCCAAGAAGTGCCATCCAATTAAAAGATGACCAATTTGTACGATCTACAAGTCAAACGGAGCAACTCTGCTTCCTGCATGTCACTATTTGGTGCATGGATGCTGCAGATAGGCAACCTCTTACTGCAGGTCACAGAGGAACCCTAGTTGCATCGCGTTTTAGGACTACCTGTAGTCATTGACACATACTATGGCGCAAGGCGGCTTGCGTACATCTTATAACAGCAAAAAAAGTCGGTGCAAACTCGCAAACAAAACTCACCATAGGATGAGAATCCCGCCAAAGTGAGTCTGCCGTCTTGCGGCATGGCTGGTAGCCTACATGTGGAAAATTATGCAAAGCGTATATGCTTGAGAACACGTGTACTGTGAGCGCGGGGTAGAAATATTGTAAGACACACTGCATGAATGCCAATTTTTTGGAAGATTCCATGCTGTCTAGCATTTTTGCAGCTACACGCATGCAATCTGTACGCATGAATGATACCCCCCAAAAAGAACTCGCTAGATCAGGTACAGATGCAGACATGATCTCTACCTTAAACCTTCAATCAAACTAATTCTGCCCCTCCACTCCCCTCCAAAGCATAATAAATAAGCTCACTTCTTACACTGATTGTCAACATATCAAGACAAACCATACCTTGAAGCTGCGCAGCTTGGTAATTTTATATCCCAAGACACGTCAAAGTCGGCGTCAGGTGGTAAGCCGACCAGTGCCCGGACGGCCACTTGGAACTGCAGTATGCGTGTGTGTGTGTTTGTTTGTGCGTGTGCGTGTGTGTTTGTTTGTGTGTGTGTGCGTGTGTGTTAGTGTGCGTGTGTGTGCGTATGTGTTTGAGTGTACGTGCGTGTTTGTGTGCACGCATGCATGCCTGTTTGTGTGCATATGTACGTGCCAATAGATCATATGATCAGATTAAGTAAAAGCAAAAAATTATCTGCACAGAGCACCCAAACTGTACTAGATACTTGCAAACGAGCTGCAATCTTGTTTGATGTGAACCAGCTACACTCAGCGTGCAAGTATCAGGCTATGGAGATATTAATTCCTGATGACTTGTTTTAGTAGGACAGGAGGCCTGCATTCCTTATCCAACTAGCACGCACCTGAGCGGCTCCTTCAGGGCCCTCCTGCACGGGAATCTTGAAGCGCTGCAGGTAGAGAAACATGCATCGGAAACAGCTGTCAAGAACTTGGAAGGGAACAAAAGTATAAGCAGTAGCGTGTATCACCAGCGCTGTGACAGTGATGTTTTTGTTCCTCAGTGCAAGGAAGGGAAGAAACGCTCTTGAACAGGGGATATGACCCTCTGCAGGTAAAGAAACTCAAATCAGAAGCACTGTGTCAATGAATTACAACGCAAAGGAACGGCACACACTCTCTTTGCTCACCTGGCCCCCATAAACGACTTGAATTAAAGGCATCTCACGCTGCGCTGCTGCTGCTGTTGCTGCGTTTTGGGCAGCAGCAGCAAGCTCGGGCTTTGCTTCCGCATCAGGGTACAGGCAGGTCGTCCACTTGGGCAGTGTGGCCTGACAGAACCTGCAAAGCAGGAGAAAGACAGGCGATTGTGCGTGTGAGAGAACAGCTTGTGCTCCCTCCTCCATCCCCGGATCCAGTATCCTATTTGACCTGCCACCTGCCCTCCAAGGATACTTGCACGTCTATAAAACTGCACCTAGTGTAAAAGGTCGGAGTGCGTGCAGGGCCAGGGAGCAGGTGCAAGCGTTGTGCGCACATCAAATTGACATGACAATGATGAGACTGCCTCATTGACACGACAAATTGACACTGCCTCTGGAGGCATGCCCTGGCCTCACCTGCATTCCGTCTCCTCACTCGTGCCTGCACGCTGTAGCTGCCAACGAGCCGAGCACGCCTTGTGTGCAAACCGAGTTGTGCAAGCGCAAAGAGTTTCGCCTCCCGTTTGCAAACAATACATGCACTCCCCCTGCTCCATCACTTGCTCAGCGGGAGCTACTACTGCTTCCCTGCCGCAGCAGCTAGTATTGCCCTGCTGCTCGGGGGGGGCGGAAGGGCTGTCCAGAGGCGTCGAGGTAGAAGACATTATGGCTTTGAGCTTGCCGACGAGAATGTGCATAAAATTTGTTAAAGATTTGATTGTTTATGGAGAGGTAAAAAAATGGAGAAATGACACGCCAACGGTAAAACCAACTGTCCCCACACACGGATGGGATACAAAGAGCATGGCCAAGAACATGCTGTGGAATTTTATTGCTGAAATTTCCGCTAGAGCCTTGCGACTCCCCCCAAAAGACTGCTTCCCTCCCGCGCCTCAAGAGTCGTACCGCCAAAACTTCTTATAGCACAGGTGTAGCACAGGTGTTGCACTAGATTCGGGAAGCATGGGAGCAGAGACAGGTCAAGATACAAGCACCTTCGAACATCCAATGAAGTTTCATTCTCGCTCCCTCCTCCTTATACAGCCCCTCATTTGGCCAGCTTTCTCTCCCCGCACATGCTTCTCCATGAGTGTTTATGCTGAACAGCAAATGGAGGAGCCCTCCAAGGTCTGCAGCCCATGAGATGTATACAACACAAGCGTGCCCCTTAGGATACCGGTAGTCTATGAGAATTGGCGCAGATATATAACGACAAATATAATTAAATATATTTTTGAGCCATGACTGAGCCACTCCTACCTATAACCCTCCTCTCAGGCCTTGCAAATTCAGGCAAGGCCACTCTCCTGGCTAATGTCCTCACGCAGGAGCACAAACTGAAGGTGAGTGTCTGTAGAGTTGTTTGTAGCTCCTTTTTTTTGCAAGCCGCCCGCGCATGCTTGGGCGCACGCTTTTCGGCTGCCACTCAGGGCCGCCACAAAAATGCACGCATACAGCGTGCGCACGAATGCACTCACTCATATACTCACACACTCATACTCACACACAGACACAGACGCAACAACACACACTCAACTTACATGCACACAAATACACACACATGCGCGCGCGCGCACACACACACACACACACACACACACACATACACACACACACACATAAACACACACATAAACACATACAAGCACACACACACACAGATGTTTGTGGTGGTAGAGACCTTGGCCCAACTGGAGGCTGTCGCTGCAGACCCCAAATGCAAGAAGCAGGCTTCACGCACCAAGCCCAACCAGCTGCAGTTCCCCAATGGCTGCATGTGCATTGCCTTAGCTCCTCAAGACTTGCTGCTGGAGGTGGCCGCCCTAGCCAAGTCTGGTGCATACAGCTGCTGCATCATCACGGACACAGGTGTGGAGCAAGGCACGGGATACGTCTCGCTCTGTCTAAGTTCATCTCCTGGAAGTTCTCCTGGAAGTATACTTCCAGGAGAACTTGCGGTCTGATCATGCGTAGAACTAGGTATTGATGAGTCCAACTTGCCCTACGGCATTTGTACCAAAAAACAGGAAAAGCTGCTTGAACACACAGGGTAAATATAGACCTAACAAGAACACACACAAATACACACGCGCGCAACCTCCCCTCCTTACACACGTATACAGAAACATATATACACACGTGCAGGAGACAGCGAGCCCATGAAGGTGGCCACTGCTCTCTCTTTTGCCCCCCTCAGCCTTACGGAGGACATGGCTGAGCAGCAGCAGCAGCAGCGGCAGCAGCAAGCCACGGAGCATAGCTGTAAGAGCCAGACAGGTGTGTGTATGTGTGGGTGGGTGGGGGGTAAGTAGCAGCAACAAGATACTGCTGCGTTTATCTTGTTATTGTTACACAGGGTTGCAAGGGGGAGAGAGAAGCAGCGGGAACAGCTGCTGCAGCTGAATACCACACTTTCAATATTGACAAAGAATTAGTACTATTAGACAGAGGGTGGAAAGGGGGGGGCAGGGTTCTGCTTACCACGCACGAGCACATACATACATACACAGATACACACATATACATACACACATACACAAACTCACGCTCACGCACACATTCACACACACGGCACCAGCCGACCAGGGCCCTCTCGATTCCAACAAAGGCAAAGCCAGTGCGTCTGGCGGTGAGTGCGAGCTAGCTCAGGGCAAGGACAGCTGTCGTATGGGCTGTTGTGAGGGCAGTGGGCCCACGCTGATGAGTGTGTGCCGTCTGGACACATGCGTGACCGTCCTGGATGCCTCAACCTTCAAGGCCGACCTGCTGTCTATTGAGGAGATGGCTGACAGGTGAGTTTGGTGAGTGGGAGGGGGGGTAGTCCACAGGTGGGTGTGGGTGATATATATGGAAATGGATGAGTGAGGAGCCAAGAAGTGCCATCAATTAAAAAAGATGACCAATTTTTACAATCTAGAAGTCAAACGGAGCAACTCTGCTTCCTGCATGTCACTATTTGGTGCATGGATGCTGCAGATAGGTAACCTCTTACTGCAGGTCACAGAGGAACCCTAGTTGCATCGCGTTTAGGACTACCTGTAGTCATTGACACATACTATGGCGCAAGGCGGCTTGCGTACATCTTATAACAGCAAAAAAAGTCGGTGCAAACTCGCAAACAAAACTCACCATAGGATGAGAATCCCGCCAAAGTGAGTCTGCCGTCTTGCGGCATGGCTGGTAGCCTACATGTGGAAAATTATGCAAAGCGTATATGCTTGAGAACACGTGTACTGTGAGCGCGGGGTAGAAATATTGTAAGACACACTGCATGAATGCCAATTTTTTGGAAGATTCCATGCTGTCTAGCATTTTTGCAGCTACACGCATGCAATCTGTACGCATGAATGATACCCCCCAAAAAGAACTCGCTAGATCAGGTACAGATGCAGACATGATCTCAACCTTAAACCTTCAATCAAACTAATTCCGACCCTCCACTCCCCTCCAAAGCATAATAAATAAGCTCACTTCTTACACTAATTGTCAACGTATCGAATATCGAGGCAAACCATACCATTCCTATAACCATACCTCTCCTATAACCTATAACCGCGTAAATGAACAGGTGGATGCCCAGTGGGTAATGAGTAGGGTTGGCCAGAACCGTTTATATTCACTGCAAGTGACCGTATATTGTATGTTTGGTGATTTTCCTGCCAAACATACCGTATATGCACTGTATATCTATGGCTCTGACCAACCCTAGTATTGAGTGGGTGGGCAGGTTGGTGGGCACGTGGACAAGGAGCGGCTAGGAAGTTTAGGCAAGGGAGTAGTACTCTAGGGAGGGGGCAAGTTTCTGGGACTTGGCCAAACCCTCGTGATGGCGTTTGGTCAATGGAGTCAATGTTACCATCATATTTGGGTATTCAGGAGTAGCAGGTTCCAAGCTGTAAGGTGCAGGTGGCTGCTTGTTTGTTGCGGCGATTCAGTTTGAAGTTGACGAGTAAGGCTGCACGTTGCTTTCTGCATAGGGCCCTTGTACACACTCCTTTCACGAGCCTTGTGAGGTGACAACCCTATTTCTTTTGCAGGGTACCAGAAGGCGATCAGCGCAGTGTGGCAACGCTGCTAGTGGATATGGTGGAGTTTGCAAACGTGATTGTCATCAACAAGTGTGACTTGGTGCGTGTGTATGTGTGCGTGTACAAGTGTGGGTGTGTGTGTGCGTGCGTGCGTGTGTGTATGTGTGCGTGTACATGTGTTTACGTGGATGATTGTGTACTAAAGCTAATGTATCGATCAAAGCCCGCGCCTGTGAAGGACACAATGCTGCCTTTCTGAGCCGACAACTGGTGATGTTCAGGATAAGCATATCAGGTTCTGATCAAAAGCGCACAAGGCTGGAAAGCCTAGGACATTAGAGCATGCCTCACAATTCCATGACAACATCACACACATTGTTCACACACATGCCACAACCATTCATGACAAGGCCAGGATTAGTTCCTCCACTTCTGGAGGTCCCCCCAGCACCCTTAAGCAGGACCTCTCTCTTTCACTCTCACTTACTCACACTCTCTCTCTCTCTCTGTCTGTCTGTCTGTCTCTTTCACACACACTCACACTCACACACACACATACTCACACACACATGCACACTTCCAGATCAGCAAGGAAGGACTTGCAGAGGTCCGAGACCTAGCGCTCTCCCTTAACCCGTGTGCACGGGTCTTGGAAGCAACACAAGCGAGTGTGCCCCTGAAAGAAATCTCACACACACAGGCGTTTGACTTGGAGAAGGTGAGACAGCAGGACCGTTCTAGTGAGGAAGTTTGGTGCCAGCTTGAAACATGTGTACGTGAATGAGGGGACAGGTGGGCGTGGGGGGGTGGATGGGTGTGCGAAGCAAGCACTGGAGTTTAATTCTCCCTTGAGGCCTATAATTTGTGCAACCACCTTTCTGTCTCATCTTCTAATTTCATACAACCTTCCCTTCAGCCGGCAGACGGTATGGTCACACACACCCAAACACTCGCACGCAAACACGCACGCACACACACATGCACACACACGCATACACACAAGCATGCGGACATCATGGACAGTCAAACCATGTCAGCTATTTTTACTGATGAAACTGTCTTGCAGACTTCTCGCTCAGCCGGCTGGCTGCAAGCCTTGGAAAGCTCAAACGTGTCAAAGCCAGGCGCAACTGAAGCACGCAAGCATGAAGGATCTGGCAAGAAAGTCACCTCTTTTGTTTACACTGCACGCAAGCCCTTCCATCCAGGTGTGTGTATGTGCGTAAGAGAGATATAAAAGAAAGAAAGAGAGAGAGAGAGAGATAGTGTGTGTATGTGTGTTTGCGTACGTGCATGTATGTGTGTGTGCACATGTGTTTGCACACATGTGTTTGTGTGTGCTTGTCTTGCACATGCACTAGCAGGCGTATTTACAGCAACGCCAAGCTTTTGCTTCCATTCCTTACCCTGTCTGTTGCAACATCAATTGCACAAATTTAGGGTCCAATTCTGTACCAACGTCGATTGCACAAATTTAGGGTTCAATCCGACATGTTAAGTTTCATCTCACCTCTATACTCTATACATAATTTGGCATACAAGGCCTGGACATTGTTTCCGCACATCGCGAGCTCACTTTAGCTCCATCCTCTCCATCTGCAGCATGCTCACACATGTTTGGAATTGTTGTGCAAAACATCAACGTACTTTTAACGTGCAAGATACTGAACCAATACAGTAGCCGCTCTATACACCGCATAGAGCCAAAGCATATAAACCAACGTGTCATCGCGCAGGCCGCCTGTACCGCAATTTCATGCGCAAGTTCTTTCTCACTCGCGTCATCGCAACCGACAGTGATGACAGCGAGAGTGAGGATGAGAGTGGGAGTGAGGAGCATAGCGATGAGGAGATGCAGGTGAGTGTTATTTGTGTATATGCATGTGCACCTGTGCAGTGGAGGGTAGTGAAGAAACGCAGGTTTGTGTGTGTGTGTGTGTGTGTGTGTGTACACTGCTGCATGTGTGTATGTGCTTACACAGATTTGGACGCGTATACGGCACTGCAGCAAAAACAAGTGGTTGCAAATGTCTGAGATGACAGCGAGCATGATTAAGGGATTGAGGAGGCCAGCGAGTGGTGGTGTGATACAGGAGTGGGTGAGATGCTACACGTATACATCTCAGCACAAACATACGCACTGCATGCAAGGTGTATGACAATGCAGCAAAAACAAGTGGTTGCAAATGACTGAGATGACAGCGAGCATGATTAGGGGATTGAGGAGGCCAGCGAGTGGTGGTGTGATGCAGGAGTGGGAGAGATGCTACACCTATACACCTCAGCACAAACATACGCACTGCATGCAAGGCGTATGACAATGCTGGAAATGTCAGTTGATCCTACTGGTTGACCAGCGTAAGATTTTCAAAAAGCTGCATTTGTAGGTAAGTACTCATTTTGTGATGAGATCTGGCACTCTCTTATGTGAGTTACACCACCTGTGTGTGGTTTGTCCTTCCTGCACCATCACTACCAGGGTTTTAAAATCGCCTCTCTGCGCCACGACCACCTGGGTATGGTCGTGGCGCCATTTGCTCACATCATTTTTAATGGGTCTTCTTGACGTTTTTAATATCTTAGAAAGTAAGCGTTTTGTCTGCCGAGTGCAGGATGAAGAAAAGAATGATGCCTGTGCTAAGGGATGTGAAAAGACTGGATGCGCAAAAGGGGGCAGCCAAAAAAAGGAGTGTGGTAAGGAAGCAATGAAGCCGTGCTGTCAGAAAAGGAAGCAGGAAGAGGAGGAGGAGCAGCAGCAGCAGCGGTGGCGGCAAGACCAGGAAGAGAAGAAGCAGCCAGGAGGTGGAAAGGTGGGAGGGAAGAAGGCCAAAGAGGAGGAGGAGAAGGAGGAGCAGCAGCAAGGCATTTCGGTTGAGGGGAGTGGTGAGAGTGAGGGAGGGAGTGATGGAGACGAGAGCATGGAAGAGGCTCTTGCTGACTACGCAGCGGCCCGGGATACGGTGCTGAGTGCGGCGTCAAAGGAGCTGGGGGAGGTTGTGAGGTGAGGGGGAGCGTGTATTTGTGTATGTGTGTGTATGTGTGTGTGAAAAGGAGTAGGTGAAGGGATGAGTGTGGGTGTGGGTATGGGTGTGGGTGTGGGTTACTTTGGTGGGTGGGTGGGAGAGTGCGGTATACACCATGAAACTGAGTTGGAGAAATGAATGGATTCAGGAAAAACGCACTGCTTCTAGAGGGCATGTGAAAGAGGTATGCAACTTGGGCGTGTGGGTGTTGGTACAAACCCTACCTTGAAAACCCTGCCTTACAAACCTACCTTACAAAACCCTTAGCCATGGGAAAGGGGAATGCACAAGTCATGGTGTCGGTGCATGTCTGAATGTCCAGGATTGGACAAGTGCAGGAATAAGCCACCCTTTTTGCTGTATCAATGTAACCTTCTGTGGATGTTCCCCTTGATGTGGGCTAAGCCAGTCTGTACCAGTGTGTGTGTGTGCGTGTGTGTGTGTGCGTGTGCGTGTGCGTGTGCGTATGTGTGTGTGCGTGTGTGTGTGAGCATATGTATCTGTGTATGTATGCGCATCCGTTTTGTGTGATTGTGTGTGTATACAGCGCTGTATCAATGTAATGTTTTGCGAATGGTTGATCTCGCTCCCTCAAAGTGAGCTATGCTACGGTGTGCCAGTGTATTTGTGTGTGAGAGCATGTATGTGTGTGCGCGCATCTCTGTGAATATAGGGCAAACAGCTCTCACACACACATACATATTCTTTCTTACATATGCTCCCCCGCGTGAATGCGTCGTGACGTCGTGACACACACAGGTCGAAGGGTTTCTTCTGGCTGGCCACGCAGCACGACACCATGCTTGGGTGGGACAATGTGGGGGCGCTGCTGCAGGTCATGAAGGAAGGCGCCTGGTTTGCCTCCGTGCCTGAGGTAATAACAGCATTATGCATTTTGTTCCTGTCTGTTCTGATTGCAATAAGGCAATTTTATCTGTATTTGTGAGATCCTCAGGTAGAAACAGGTGCTTTGTGTGTTTGGATTGCATTTGGACAGCACTTGTTCCATACAGGACTATATTCCGTACACTCCAATGCTTCCATACCTTTGTGAGTAAGTCGGAGAATTGCTGAATGCTTACTCCATTTCATCAAGTACGCGTAAGCTACACACACAATATAACACACACAATAACACCAATGCAATAACACAATAACACCAATGCAAGAACACACACAATAACTCCAATGCAATAACATACACACATTCTCATGCACACAAACACATAAGTACACACTCTTACACATGCTCACTCACACATACACACATACACACACGCACTTGCACACGTGCGCAGGAGGAATGGACTCGCGACCAGGACACCCTGAAACGCATCCTTGCTGACTTCAGCCCTGACCACCCCGAAACCGGAGACCGCCGTCAGGAGCTCGTATTCATCGGCAACGGTCTGAAGGTGGGTCTCTCCCGATCTAATGCTAGCTCACATGGCTTCTTTTTGAGTGTACGCCATTCTCTTGTGCGCGTCGGGAGCGTGTAGCGTTTTACTCTTTAGACTTTCAAGGGCATGTGGCACATGCCATGTGCTAAATTTTCTGTTTCGTTTTTCTAATTATAAAGGGCATGTATGTGCTAAACGTTCTGTGTCGTGTTACAGCAAAGGACAGCAATCACGGTTTGCGAAGGCGCTCCGTTCACATGTGCCTGCACGCTCAAGATGGCAATTTGCTCCTTTTGATTACCTGCCTTGCAGCCAAGCTAAGGTGTACTGCTAGAATTAGCTGCAGAACTTCATTGGTCCTTTCACGTACAAACATTCCAGCAAAAGCTTTCCCAAGATACACTTCAACTTCAACAATCTGGTCTAACCCAAATTACTAGCTGGGAGGTGCTCTAGTCCTTCCGAAACTTTGTCACGCAAGCTGGCAACACGTTCGTCTTACAGATGTGGCAAGTGTGCTCACGTGGACGCCATCCGTTCCCTTGCCAGTTACCAGAACCGCCTCTGACTTCCGACGGTGCTCGGCTAAAAACTACAACACACATGCACGTGAAGACGCACTCACACAGAGATACACGCAGATGCGCACAGATATATACGCAGGCACAATTGTACACACACACACACACACACAGACGGGTGCCATCCGTTCCCTACTGGATACGTGCCTCGCCACTGACGAGGAAATTGCTGCTGCGCATGAGGGCAAGCTCAGGGACGAGCTGTTTGGTGAGTGGTGGTGGCAATTTGATTGAGCTGTGAGGCGATTCAATGTTAGTGGCCAGCCAAAGAAAGTTGCTTGGGGACGGTCTGTTTGGTGAACAGCAGGAGGTGTTTGGTAAGCAACAAGCAACAGACAAAGGTTTTGCTCGGGATAAAATGGTTAGGCCTTGTGAAAGTCTTGGCTGACCAACCGATCTCGTGGCATGTCCTCCTCCCTTGATCGTGCGTCCTCTTTTCTTTGTTATTGCTAGTGGCTGTATGTGCTACACTGCTGGTGAATTTTTCCTTTTCTCTATATCCATGAAGGTCAGCACATGGTGTCACCACAGGTAAAATCCTCGCATACCATTCTCAACTTGTGCTTTCTGCTCTTGAAACAGGGGGTAAGGAGGAGGAAGGCAGCGACGATGAATCAGGGAGTGAAGAGGAGCTGACCTTGGAGGAAGCGCAGGAGCTGCTGAATGCCCAAGCGGCAGCCAAGAGAGCTAGACAGAACACTGGGAAAACAAGCTGATGCGGTCTCACGTACGCCGCTCATATTTACTGCGACTTGCGCGACAAGCTCAGTCAATTCAGATCTATCTGAATGGAGCAGCTTATGTCCTTCTTTTATTCAAGCTGGATGTCTCAGCATGGTAGCACAGCTATACATGCTGCCGCCTCTGCTTTCAAAGTACATGCGCATATGGCGTGTTAGCCATGCAATCAATCAATGAGTACACCAATGAAATTCGGTGCACCGATGATTTTTTAAGCAATTAATCAAGGTGCTCAGGGTGCTTGCATGCTAGCACAAGCAGGCATAGGCAGTCGTGCAGCAATGGTGCAACAAGACAGTGTACGCCCTTCTGCTGAGACACAGATATGGGGACAGTTTAAGCTGGCTCTATTACCATCCAACCTTATTCAACAATGGCGGAGATTTAGAGAGCCAGAAGCAATCATAGTTACTCTGCCCTTGGCTATGAAACCATGGGACTTCCAACCAAATAGACGTGATGTACATCATCTGATCGAAATAACATACTATGTAGACACTTTTCCTATCCAACAAGCAGTATAGGCACATGAACAAAAGAAAAGGACGCAGATAGTGTAAACACTACCGGCATGGAGGGGTTCAGAAAACTGACACACTCCGTTTCCCGCCTGTGATCCTAATAAGACGTATATTCACGTTTTCAGAGACACCGGTAATGCGCTTTTCTTTAGGAGTTTTACAAAAAGAGTGACATACCTGCCTATATAAGAGGTACACTTGTTGGTTATAAGAGGTACACTTGACTACTCCGCAACACCCTTCCATTATTTTTTAACGGCGCGTTTACAACGGCGGGTTAAGGTTTATTTGATTAACCCTCTTTGCAATTTCCGAGGTTAACCGCGGTTAATTCATTTACCCCGTTTGCATTTACAACAAACAGGGTTAGTATTAGGTCTGTCGCTGTTGGTGCCAACGTGCTCATAAATATGTTTAGTAATCCCCTGTGAACTATCATAATTGTGGCATGCACTCCAGAGGCAAAGCTCAGGTCCGCCTCCTGGCCTTTTTGACCTGTCGGCATGCTTTCCTCTGTTTTACTTTCATTTCAAATGCACCCTGGCCTTTCTGGAATTTAGCTTTACCTTTTTATATTTTTTTTCTCCCAGAGGGGGGAATTATTTAACCCGATTGAATTTCCTTAACCTGACATCTAAACGCGCGTTGTAATCACACATTCGGGTCAAGGGTTACAAGGGCGGGTTACAAGGATGGCCTACAGCCCGAGACTCTGGCTGATGGCAACTGGCTGGTGAACCAAAATCAACCAGTGCCGAAAATTGAAACTAATTCTGACACAAACTTGAGGAGTCTGTATGAGTCTTGATTCAGGAATGCATTGATCTCAAAATCAGTGATACTGTGATGACAAGCCAAGAAAGGCATTCAGAGCTCGAAGGAGCAAACGGGTCAAAGTTCATTGTAAACGCGCCGTAATACATACAAGATTTACAAAAGGGCCTTCAGTAAAAAGTGAAAAAGTGCGACTGCTAGTTCAGGTTGAACTGCTAGGTCAGGTAGTTGTGTAAAAATAGTGAGATGATCGCTTAGAAGGCTTAGAAGCTTGCGTCGTAAAGGGGTAATCATTCGTCGAGTTCAAAGGCCTTTTTTGCTGACGCATGTTTGGCCCGTTCGCAATTTTAACCGAAGTAGCTGGCTCTCTGCAACAGAACCTGAAATCACGACGCATTCAAAAACTACTCTGATATATTACAATCAACTACTCTGATATAATACAAATAATTTGTATCACTGCAACAGTGCAAGCACGAATGAACCTTCCTCGACAGGACCTGGCCACTGTGAGCTCCAGTCTTCCTGGACATGGCAGCACAGCCCTTGAAAAGGCCAAGTGATGAGCATCAAATGTGGGTTGACTGCCTCGCTTGCATGAAATAGACCTTAAAATAGACCTTTGCGTGCGTGCCAGTTGATCAACACGTGTCCAACTTTTGGCTTACTTTCCTTGCAGCGTACCATGCAACTTGGCAGTAAAACAAACCGTCGCCCCCGCACGCGCTATGTCCTCTCCCTCTTCGCTGCTGTGTACATCATCGCACAAACGGCTTTCCTGCTGAACTTGAGGTCTAGCAGGAAGGAAAGTGACAGGCAGGTATGCATCAGACATGCTTGTACGGAAATAAGCACGCTGTTCCATGGATTATCGCATGTGTGCTCACAAACACACGTAGACACACACACACACACACACACATACACACACACACACACACACATACACACACACATACACACACATATACCCATGCACCTGTGCGCATGCTTTTACCATTTCGGGGTTGTTGCAACCCATGCATCTTCTCCCCACAAATACAAGAAGAATTATGGGCAGTGAAGATCACTCCCCACATTGATCAAGTAAAAACACTTTGGTACCAAATACCGTAGAACTCCTTTACCAGCAGACAAAAAGGGCCCAGACAGGGAGGTTCAACAGAGTGCCAGAAGCAAAAAGAAGTTGCTAAGAGACTGGAGTACCAGGCTCAAACGAGCGAAGCGCTAGGCACAGAGACTGCAGAGCTAAGCCAAGGGACTAACAGACCACCCGTCTCGGCCATTGCCAGCCTCTATCTCCCCACAATCTAGCTGCACCTGTGCTCGCCAGCAGTTCTAAAATATGTTGCTGCAGATAGCAGTGCAACGCACACGCCTTCATGTATGTAGGAAGGGCTGGGCTCTCTTCTCCACGGAAGCTCAAATGAATCACGTGCACACACGCGTGCTCTCGCCATTTGCAGGACTCGTTGCGCTCCAACCACACCACAGCAGAGGGCCCAGCACGTTCCCCCCTCTCAGGCCTGGACATCTTGCCACCACCTCATGCAGAGCGGCAGGTCCTACGCACAGTGGGTCCCAAAGCTGTAAACTGGCGTGGGCTGGATGACAGCATGCGTATGCGAACGGCAGGGTTCTTCACACCATACCATATCACACTTGGGGGGGGAGAGCGCTACCTGCTGTCCTCCATAAAGGCGGCACAATATGTGGGCTTTAAAGTGGAGGTGTGTGTGTTTGGGGTGGTAGTTTGTTCTCCACTGGTATAGGGATTTTGAGTGAGGTGTAATGCAAAGATGCAGGGTCGTGTGTTGTTGAGATGTAAGGGACGGCCGATAAATTTAACAGACAGGCAGGCAGGCAAACACTGCCTAGCTGCAGCCAGGAAAAAAAGGAGAATAACAATCCATGCGTTCGCCTGAAGGGCAACTCCAACCGATACGAAATGCAAACGCTGCGCGTCACACACAGCGTCAGACGCGTTTCAAGATCAATAAAGTCTTTCATTGGACCTTTCTTACCCCCTGAAGGTGTATAACAATGCTTCTTGTCGGCATCTTGTATGCTCTCCTTGGTTCTTTCTGGCTCTTGCTGCAAGACAGACCTTCCGGTAAATGAACATTGCCACATCTTTCAGCGACGTGCGCATCCCTTTTCTCAGGTTCTGGTCACTGCAGAGAATGTGTGTCAAGATGTTGCCACTCTGATGAACGTCAGCCGGATCTTGCGAATCGAGCTTAACCCGTGGCTCATCTCCCTGCGTACGGTGAGTACTTTACAAGTCCCCGCTATTGGAGCCGTGTAAATTTGATGTGTAACGTGCGTGTGTGTGTGTGTGTGTGTGTGTGAGAGAGAGAGAGAGAGAGAGAGAGAGAGAGAGAGAGAGAGGGAGAGAGAGAGAGAGAGAGAGAGAGACTTGCCTGAAGAATTTGTGTCTAGCATAGCTTGTTCTTCCCGACCACTGAACCTGTGGTTTGCTTTTCTAGGTGTGTGTTCAAGGTTGTGGTATAATACTGGTATCTGCTTTCGTGTTGCTTTTCATTTCTCCGACACCTTCTCTGACGAAAGAGACACAGCCAGGCATACACATTTTAATTTAAACAGAGGCCAACGCTGCCCCTCCTTGGCCAACCTTACCGGCACCTTGCAAGCTGAAAGAAAAGAAAGAGCGTGGAGGCAATAGTTAGTCACAGTTTGCCTGCTCACGTCTTCTTTACATGCTTCCGCTCCTGACCTCCACGTTTTATGCACTTGAACGTTGCCCACGTTTGAGCTGTTGTCCATGCAAGCCCATCCCTAGAATTGGCCAAACTCCTCTGGATTGAAGCACCATAGGCATTTTATGTGGGGCTTCAGATTTTTAGCTTACAATTGAAGATGACACACCCCTCTGAATTCTACTACCGCATGGGTAATAGTCAGAGTTCATTGAAAAGTGTAGCAATCACAGAAAACACGTCCCTTTACACCATGGCCTTTGCAAAACCTTGTCACTCCTGCAAGCAGATCTGATATGCAGCCTGTGCTGGCACAGACCACGCTATCTGAAAAGAAAAGAACACCTATCAAGCTTGAAGAACCACTCCCCACACTATCCCTGGAGAATGAGCCACTTAGGTACTGAGTGCCATCACGACCATAACGACAGCGCTTCCTTTTGTGTGTCTCCACAGGTGACTGTGACGATGTACGAGATCCTTGCGCAGCCCGCTTACGATCTGTTCTTCCTCCTGGGTAACGAAAAGTACCCCATGTATAAGGGCCTGGGGCGCATGAATGTGAGTGTATTCGGGCATGCACATCACCCTTGATGGTGATGTCCCTGTGTGTGTGTCTGTGTGTGTCATGAAGCGTTTGGGCCTTTACTGTTTGGCTCTGCAGGTGAACATCTGCAAGCCTCTTGCTTGGATCTCCTCCACATCACTGTGTGTGCAGCACATTATCAACAGTGTGTCTCTGTGGGTACGCGTGACTTGCGTGTGTCATGCCCACCTCCAACCAGCCGCCATTCTTTGGTTGTTGCTCTGCAGGTGTACATGTGCCAGTTCCCTTTTGACCTGGACCGCTTTGTGGATGCCCCGCACGTGCAAGCATTTTCGTCCTATGACACCGTCCTGCTCAACAGCCTGTACTCCCTAAAGTGGTACCAGCGTTTCATAGCCCCAGTGCTACAGCAGGCCTTGACGACCGGCATGCTGTTCCCTAACTTTGAGGTGAGAGGGCAGCCCTTGTTGTGTGTGCAAGCAGCGTTTACAAGGACACAGCTTGCAGTCTTCGACCCTGGGAGTTAGGGTCAGTTGTGGCCAGTTTCCTTTCCAAAGCCAATGTGGGGAGTGGTTTCCACGGCCTGCGTGTTTTTTTTGTTCTGAGGGTTGGAACATGACAACACTTGCTCCCTGGAGGTTGAGAAGTCCACCCCGTGCGAGGCCCTCAAGAGATTGTGAAGTTTAATGCCCACAGGTTGCCACTAGTTTGTTCTGGGACGCAGGGATCTGGGGCGTTCCCAAATTCAGGGCTAAACACCGCTCTGCTCTGTTGAGCGGCTTCTCTCTGTGTCTGCCTGCTTTGTGCTCGTTTGTGGTGAGAGCAAGATCAGTTATATCTAAGTATGTCTTTGATGTCAGGCCACATCTTTCTGCTCAAGATAACAGCTCCGCTCTGTGCCCGTCCTGCTGTGTCTTGTCTACGGTGTGAGGAAGGGTGAGCTTGAAGCTGGCCTGTTACGAGCAGCTTTTGTCTGTCACACAACACAAGCATCTTTTGATGTTGTGATCCCTGAGTACAAACAAAGTGCAAGCTTAACGCTCGCTCAATCAGCAATATTCTCCGGAAGTGAAATCGCTCTCCCCACGTTGGTTTGAAAGGAGTCGCTTTTTTACTGAGCATCGCGACACTTTCCCACCATTGAAACAAAAAGGAGATCGATTGGGGTTAGGACGGTCGCAGGCTTGGCCTGAAACCAGCTCCTGATGAGAGTTGGTTCAGGTACTAGAAAGGGCGCGTCTCGTATGGGCACATATGCTCCATTTTCCTATTGTTGCACAGCTCCTGACCAGTGTATCAGGTTCCTCATCGCCCTGATTGATGTGTGCATGGGATTTTGCAATTGCTGCAAAGCATCTCTTTGCCTTGCACTAAGCTACAAAAACACAACACCTTGATGCGCTGCAGATCCTTCACTGTATTGCGCTATACCTGAGTGTGCTAGTGATACGCCTGAATGCGCTTCACTTGAATGCGCTACACCTGGATGCGCTACTTGAACACCTTTCTGCGCTTCACTTTAATGCGCTACACCTGGATGCGCTACACCTTAACGCGCTGCCTCTACACCCTCCTGCGCTTCACCCTAATGCTCCTGATTCTAATGCGTTACCTCTACTCCTGTGCTGCACCTCAATGCTCTTTATCCTAATGCACCACCTCTACACCGTGACATGCAACACTTGATGCGCTACTCCTCAATATGCTTTACCTTTGTGTGTTACCTTTACTCTTTACACCTTGATGCGCTACATCCTAATCCTAATGCGCCACCTCTCCACCTTAACACGCAACACTTGATGCGCTACACGTAAATGCGCTTCGCCTTAGCACGCCTCACTTCGATGTGCTTCAGATCCTTCACCCCGCGGTTGTACCATTCCAAGCCCCGGATCCCACCAGCCCTCGTGCAAACATCATTTTGCTAGGTCGGCTGTTTGCCGGGCGCCAGAGCAAGGGTCATCACATCGCCATCAAACTCTTCAAGACCCTAATGTATGTGTGCGTTTGTGTACATGCATGTGTATGCGTACATATGTGTGTGTGTGCATGTGTGTGCAAGCTTGCATGCGTGTGTTTCTGTGGGTGCCTGTCTGTTTGCATTGCCTTTAGGTATTATCACGCACCAAAGTTTGGCACAACACCATATGCCTTCAACTGCAGGCCTGACCTGCCCCCCAACACACGCCTTATCTTAGCAGGTAAGGAGATGCAAGAAATACATACCCGTACAGATGCCAGCGCACCACACACGATCAAAAGATGCAACAAATGCATCACCCGTACAGATGCCAGCGCACCACACACGATCAAAAGATGCAACAAATGCATTACCCGTACAGATGCCAGCGCACCACACACGATCAAAAGATGCAACAAATGCATTACCCGTACAGATGCCAGCGCACCACACACGATCAAAGATGCAACAAATGCATTACCCGTACAGATGTCAGCGCACCACACACGATCAAAAGATGCAACAAATGCATTACCCCTGTGTATATGTCAGCGCACCACACACGATCAGGGCAAAGTCTCCTGGCACAGGAAACTTAAGGAGATGCGGCAAATACATTACCCCTGTACAGATGTAAGCTCACCACACACGATCAGGGCAAAGTCTCCTTTTGCCAGACTAGGTTCAGACATGAAACTGTTCCTGCACGTGGTCTACTTGATTTAACAAGCATTTGCGTTGTCATACACAGTCTGTAGCACCACTCAAGCTATTCACATACTCACCCATGTTTTCAATCCACCCGTTTTCACAATAAGCCCTCTCATCCACCCTTTGGCATCACAGGTAATGTATGGCCAGGACGTGAGCATGCACGCTACGTGGCTGATCTGAAGGTCGAAGCCTCAGGGCTGCCTATAGACTTTTTGCTGGGCCAGAGCTCGGAGGTCATCCAGACTGCACTGTCCTCTTCTTTGGTTCAGGTGGGTGGTAAAGGTGGGGGTAAAGGTGGGGGTTAGAGATGGGGGGA
>Ga0307947_1000242_pt1 | contig 35704 bp, 28 predicted proteins | sample OrgLakmetagen232_FD_201840 | JGI IMG/M metagenome (GOLD analysis project Ga0307947, IMG submission 201840) | Saline water microbial communities from Organic Lake, Antarctica - #232 | ecosystem: Environmental > Aquatic > Non-marine Saline and Alkaline > Saline | place: Antarctica: Organic Lake...
CCTTTAAGACCAAATGTATCATTATGAAATACAGAACAGGCACCCTATATAATCAAAAACATGCGGTATTGTTCAAACTCTCAACAAGTCAAACTTGCCCCCTCTGCCCATACGTAGACAGCGCCCTGCACATTCTTTCTGGGTGCCAACACACACAAATAAGGAACATGATCACAGAAAGACACAACTTAGCATGCCGCATGATCTTCAAGGCTATCAGTAAAACAGGCTCCTTAGGATCATGCATTGCCTCCATAAATATAGGCAGCAACGAACGGATGACCATGCAAAATCTCCAGATTCCTGAAACAGCTGAAAGTATAATTGTTCCAAAATGGCTCTTCCCACCCCGCTTTTCAGATAAAGACAGATTTACCTGCAGCCGCCCAGATTTTGTGCTGGTTACTCCCATCGCTGCAAAAACACAAAAACAACAAACTGATGTAGGGGGGTGGGTTCTTCGGAGTGGCAGGGGGCAATTGAGGGAGACTGGGAGCAACTCAGCAGCACCGCCAGCCACTAGCACAGCCACCAACCCCAGACAGCACCGACCTAAAGACCTCAACAGAAATCGGCACGACATCTACCTCGTCGAGATTAAGTACTGTGAGGACACCAGACCTCAGAACCAGCTGAACGCCGCAAAAGAACAGCACAAAGATCTCTGCAACATTCTCCAAGGAGCCTCCGTTACTCTCCACGTAATCCTTTTGGGTGTGGGTGGCACCATCTACAACACTCACACTCTGAAGCCTTTCAATAAACTGGGTCTTGATTCTCAAAGAGGTAAGAAGCTTGCCTCCAAGCTCCATGTGCACTCTGTGAACTTTGCTGCTAAACTTGTCCATACCAGACGTGCCCTTTCCAGTACTACCTACTATTATCAATTCTCATCAGGAGCCGGTTTCAGGCCAAGCTTGTAACCTTCTTGATCCCCATTGATTTTCTCTTTCCTTTTCGCGGTGGAGGAGCTTTACGGTACTCGGTACCAAAGTGGATCATTTTCCTTTATTGATGTGGGTAGTGACTTTCACTTCCTGCGTAGTTTTTTTTCCTTCTAGTAAACAGAGTGGCAATCCACAACGAATGTGTCCTAGTAAAGATCGCGGATATTTGGGTAGACTTCCCAGCGTGCAGGATAAGACCAGTGAACAAAAAGTGTGTGCAGAAAGCAAAAGGCTTGGATGCAGAGAACTGCAAAAGGACCATGTCAATGCAAAACACATACTTTGCTGATATATTCTTCCTTGGTCCAGAGATCAGGGTAGTATTTGCCAACATTTGGAGTCTGATGCTTGGCTCAGACAATACTGTGATCCAATTCATTGTTGTCTGTCTTTTGTATCATTGTCAAGTAATTGGCAGGCAACTCTCAATTTTTTAGGCGGCTTGGGTGGGCACAATCAAATTTAGATTGTAATTTGCCTCAAGAAAGGGATATCCAGTTACCAATGCAACATTTACAACTACTGCGTCTTTAATATAGGGTTAGAGAGATCCGCATAGCGGTATCCTTAAAACGTCCTTTGCTGTTAAAATGTGATTTCTGAACGTTGTTACATCAACAAGAAAAAGGGGCTCATAAATTTGCGTTTAACATTCACAGATTTTGTTGGCAATAATGAAGGTGACCATCAACAAAGATTACTACAAGGACAGAAGCTTGCAATATCTATTTTGTGGTTGGTGCAGTGAGTTAGACTGCTGTCTAAGGAAAAGAAAAAGGATGCATCTATTTTAAACACTATCTGCATTATTTAGGGGAGGATGTTGTTTTGTGCCCTGCACCACCTAACGGATGCAGAGCCTCATTGCAATGACTAATGTTGTTTGGCTGGGTGTAGCCTGTCACGCCCAATTGCTGGCTGTGACGATTCGTGTGATTTGGTTAGTTGGTTTTTCAGTTGAGGTTGTTTTGCCTCGTCTCGTGCAATAAGCTGGCAAAGCCAGTTTATTGAAGATAGCATTTTCTGGTTTTGATATTGCGGTATTCAATTAGCTCAGTAAACTACACAATGCTTAGTCAGATGGTTGAGTAAACTTCCCAGCCCTGGGGGGGAGAGGCGCAGCAGCCGACTACTGTGTGTGTGGTATAGTATACATCAGTGTGTCAAGTATGTCGGATTTGAGAAACAGCAGAGAAAGAGAGAGAGTATCAGGAGAATTGCAGTCTGTAGTGCAGTTCCCAGCCTTTGCTCGAGAGAGACTCGACCCTGGCTTAAAACCATTCTTCAATAAAGTAGATTGTTGTGCTGAGTCTTATACTTTGCAGTGACTGATTTGTTATGACAAGCCAGCATGAGCATAAAAGAACATTTTTCCAGTTTAGACTGTGTCTGTGCTGAGTGGGCAGTGTGAGCGCATATGTTTTTACTTGGTTTCAGTAATATCGATCTGAAATGCATCTCTTGGCGTAAGTTGGCAACAAAGGAAAGAATGTGCACAGCTACGACTCAACAGAGAAAATGAAAAAATGTCCAGAGCCAACAAACACATGAATTCCACTATGCTAGCAAGCCTGCAAACTTCCACTGAGTAGCTCCATTATTACAAATGGTTGCGCTGCTCTGCTTCATATGCGCAAGCTTGTAGTGCAGGGATCCATGCATTTCCTGGTTGGGAAATTGTTCACCTATTTGTCGGTTAGTACTGACTAACAACACAGCCATCACTACTCCAGTCTGCCCTCATACAGCGCATCATACTGTTCAGCATGGTCAAAGAATGCTTGCACGAGTGAACGAGCGGCTGCACTTGCTTTCTCACTGCTGTGCTGAGTCTGAAGAACAAGAGCCTGGATGTCCAGCAGCTGTCTTAGCATCATGGCATGATGGTTGCAGTGCGATTGAAAGCCCGACAAAGGCCCCTGCAAGGTATCATCCAAAAAAGGAGGCGTGTTCACAGGATTGAACACTCCGTGGTGTAACATGTATGTGTGTGTGTGCGTGCGTGTGTGTGTGCGTGCGTGTGTGTGTGTGTGCGTGTGTGTGTGTGTGTGTGTGTGTGTGTGTGTGTGTGTGCGTGCGTGCGTGCATGCGTGTGTGTGTGTGTGTGTTTGTGTGTGTGTGTGTTTGTGTGTGCGTGTGTGTGTGTGCATGGATATGTATCACGTAAAGAACAGAATTGGCATCTATCGGATCATCCTTTTAGCAACGTTTCACGTTTCACATATCTAGTATAATGTTGCACATCTCAACGTTGATACACAACAGTATCGAGTATGCATGCGTCTGACTACCGGAATTACTGTCTGGTCGAATCACGCACTGCCGGGTAACGACAAGCCAATCAGTACCTGGTAGCAACAATCACTGACAAGCCGATCCCTATTAGCCATGGGGAATCGTTACCAAGCAAACCCACATCTTCTTAAAGGCCTTCATAACTTGCTCTAAAAGGGGAAGGAAGAAACATACGGCAAGCTTGCCTAAGGCAAAAGAAAAGATAAGAAACCAGGCTTAGGCTAGAGCAAGCTGTGAGGATCAAGAAGATTAAGAAAGCTTGCCTAAGGGGGAAAAAAAGAAAAGAAACCAGGCTTGGGCTAGAGCAAGCTGTGAGGACCAAGATGATAACGGATTGACTAAAAGCAAGAGTGACACCACTTTTGCCGCACTACTGCACAAATGGAGTTCATGTGTTCTGAGCTCAGCAGTTTCCAGACTACACACACACTGGAAGTCAAGCAAGTACCACTCATATATGTTAAAACAGCTTACCTGCCCCCCAAAGCCACAAGCACCCATCATTTGCTCCTCGTGTTGGAAGTGGGACTCAAGCACTTCGTAGGCACCTCGGATGCTGGATACGTCCGTCTGCCTGAGCAAGGCCTTCAGAGCCTAAATTAAAGAAGAGAAACAGGGAAGGAAATTGTATCAATTTTCCTTTCACAATGCAATAAGCAGGGCAGAATGCAGAGCTTGAAGAAAGCCCTTAGCTTAACGTTCAAACAGGATTAGAGGTTCCTCCGCATGCAAGCATAAATGGAACTATAAAAGGTGCAAATGATCCTTTTAATCAAGCTATTACGCGGCATGGATCGTAAGCATATTAGCAACAGCCAGCGGCTTGTGTGGCTGTTCTTTTGTGTGCACTCCCAAACCCAAAGCTCAGCAACTTGCCCCAAATCTCAACATTTTTCTGCACGTGTGTGCATTACACGAAGCTTGCAAACACCTCAACCCGTTCCGTTTACTTTCCACACCTGTGTGCATTCCTCGTGCTCTGCATCCATGGCGTCGTGTCCAACAGAACGGGGAGCCTGAAGACTGCTACTGGTGTGAGGTGCATCAGGCACACACGCTCCATTATTTTTGCTGCATGTGCTGCAGCTCGATGCACCAGGGGCTCCCTCTGTCAGATCTACAGGCGCTGCTTTCTGGACAACAGCGCATTGCTTCCAGAGCCACTGCTCCACCCACCTGCTTGCAAAAGGATGGTTCAGCAATGCAGTGATTACGACATTATCAAAGTTTGTAACAGCAAAAGGGAGCAGAAAGAGTTGTCAAGGCTTGAGTGTCATCAGCTAGTCCGCAAACTCAAACGCTTGACAGTTCTGAAGCATGGCAGGCGATCCTCCCATTTCCGCACACTCTGTATCACGCACTCTCGCATGTCTGGACATTGCCCATTTGGATGGGTGCAACACGTAAAAAAGCTACGCACAGCTGTCAGTGATCTGACATTTTCTGTAGTTTGATGCGTGGGCAAGGCTAAAGCCGTATCATTATCTTGTGTCAACCCAAAGCCTCTTAAAGATCCTTATAAATGATCAAGTGAAAACATGTCAAACGAATGCATACATATATGTATGCGATCCCGGCCAACCTGACGATTGCGGAGATCAGGAGGCTTACAGCTCAAAACTAAGTTTGCGTCTAAGGTTTAGTGAGTTGCAGCTTAACTGCTCTTTGAATTAGCTGTGCCCAAAAGACAAAAATTGCACTTGAGTGATTTAAACAAACGCATGTTCACCTGTGCGCCTGAGGTCCATGCTGCAGGTACGAGGGGGTGGCACTTTTCACAACTCCCGCATCCTGCTGAAGAATAGTGAAGCCACTGCATCCCAGCTGGCCGGCGCGTGGCTGAAGCAGGCTGTAAGAGTTCACGCTGGCATCCATCTGCAGTCTTTGTCCGAAGGACAGAGCGGCTGCGCGGGCTATGTTGGGATTTTGGTCCACACTGACGTTGAGAAACGCTACACGCGGGAAAAGGCTGCCACCTTGTTTAGCCCAAGCCTCCATTTGAGCTGTGCAAGGTGGGCAACCTGCAGGGCAATAAAGGACGGGCCAAACAGATTTCATTCAAGTCAAGCTAATTGTGACATGATCGTTAATCGATCGCGGCATGCAGCAGCTCCATAATTGCTGCGCCCTCATATCCAGCATGGCAAACAGATTGAGGAGCACTGCCAGCTGTGGATGTGTCAGTGTCAAGGGAGCATGTGCATGGGGAAGAGGAGGATGAAGAGCATGGGGTTCCAGGAGACGAAGAGAACGGCTGTTGGTAGACCTCCTGGTCGTCTCTTGCTTGCAGGACACCCATCGTTAGTTCTGTAGCAGTCGTCTTACCTCCTCAAGTAGCGCAATATAAGTTCATCACGTATAGGTCGGCATCGATAGTTGCCAGAAGCTCGTGCAGGGTTGTGCGTGTGAACTCGTCGTTGTTAGGCATAGGTGAGGGGAATGTAATGAGGGGGAAGTTTTGAAATTTGGGCAGGGAAGAAGAGCCCGTCATTATGAAGGTTCGTAATATAATAATGAACTCAAATTAATAATGATTAACTCCGTCGATCAGTCGAACAGAGTTTCAAATAAGGACAGTGTACCAATTGTACCCCGAGTCATTCATTGTGGAACTCTATTATTCTCATAAGTAAAATATGATGCGCATAGTTTACGGTGCCTTGTTATGCTGCCTGTCGGCCCTGCTGGTGCCCGGTCCACTCGCATTCTTATCGGCAGCTCTTGACCAAAACTACGGCAGGTAGTAATATTACACGATAATTGTGTGTAAAGCAGAAGAGGAAGAGGTTTCGTTTATTGGGTGCGCATGCCAAATTTGATGTACATAAACTACTCTGCTATTATTAGCACATACGCGCAAGCATGGTTGTCTGTTTGTCAAAATGCCACATCTGTATAATTACCATGCAATAGAGATACCTGCATGCATTACAAAATTCAGTGCTGTCAGGGAGTTGAGCGGCTTGTTCCAGGCTGGTCACAAAGTCGGTCACAAAGGCTGGTCAAATGTCGTCGACTACTCCTGTGACACTACAGTTACATAGCTCCTGGGCTGATCGTTTTCCTCGTGGTTTCCTGGCCCCTCCTTTCCTATTTCCAGCACGCACATGATGATGGAGAAGAATTTGCTTCAGCGCAACAAGATGGTAGGCAACAAAGTGTGGTCAAAACCAGGCAAAGGTTATGTTGTGCTGCATGCATATGTGTTGGTCACTACGTAGTGATGAGTGATTGTACTGCGTAATGTCCTGTACTACTGAGTTGCAACTGGATTGCGTAGCTGCTGATGGTGTACCACATATAAGAGGCAACATGAATGCGTGTAGCGCTTTGCAAACTGTTGAGGTATATATCGGAGGTCTTACACACCATTGGCAATCCAACGCGTTTGCTTACCAATGGTGTGTAAGACTTCCGTTACATACCTCAGCACAAACAAAGCTCCCTTTCACACTGCACTCATCAGAGCGAATGTAACTTTTCATAGTTTCATCATACAGCCCAGAGATGAGCAGGTACTCCAATCATCACACTGCCATGCTGTATATGCTCCTTGTTGTATGATCAGTTATATTCTACCTCAAAATGTCTGGCCTCTAATAAATTGAGGATTTATATTGTGGCTACCGTGGTATTTGGTTTATACATTTACTCTGCCTGCAGCTGCATAAGTTTTCATACCACACGTCAAAAGTTCAAACCTAGTAGGTTGAGGGTCAAAATTGCAACTGTGGGTTTATTCAACTATTCTGCCTGCAGCTGCAAAAGTTTTCATACCGCACGTCAAATTTGGCGGTTTGCTCATTATTACCAAGGATGAAGTAGTCTCCCTCCTCCCCTCCCTATTTGTGATGCAGGCAGAAACAGAAAAGGAAAAGAAAGGAAAGAAAAGAATAGAAGACTACGCAGGCAGCAAAACACTCCCTGCATCAATTAAGGAAAAGGAGACACATTAGCCGAAGTGCCGTGAGTCTTTCCTACCAAAGTGATGCAGGCAACAAACAGGAATGGGAAGCAGCAAGGTTGTTGTGCGGCTACAGCAGGCTGCTAGCAAGCATATTCTCTGTTTTGATTTCGTCACATGTACATTCTTTATTCGATTGTTGTCACATGTTTTGGTACACAACATGCACGTGACGCAGGAGGGCAGCAAAGCAGCACTGCAGCAATCAACTCGCCCAGCATGGTCAGCACGACAAGTCCTCTTCGGGGCTTGATTCAGGCAAGCAGCAGATGCGCCAAACAAGCCATCCACGCCAGCTTCACACAGATGACTGGGAGCACAAACAGGAACTTGCACTGGGCCTTGTTTGTCCTTGCGTGCTTGAATGTGCTATGGCTGCTGCTGCCTGCTTGCGCACACGACTGGAAAACACAGCTGTATTGGGCATCGACAGGTATGGAGTTGGAGCGAACAAGATAATAGGAGCTTCAAATTTATTCCTGGAGTTAGAACACAAAAATGGAGGTGCTTCAAATGCACTTCTGAAAGAAAATAGAGAAAACTACGCAAGCAGTGAAAAGCACTCCCTACATGAATGAAGTAAAATAACATGATGTGTTGACAAGGTACCCTAAATTTAATCTACTATTGGTGGAGGAGTTTTACGGTACCCGGTACCAAAGTGGCTCCTTTTCCTGAATTCATTTGGTGAGGAAACACTCTTTTTCACTGCCTGCATAGGTTTTTCCTCTTTCTCTATTGATCGGGATCAGAAGTTGGCATGCTTGGTCTAAACCGGCTTTTGGTGAGAGTTAGTAATGCTGCTGGCAACGGCACGTCTGTATGTTTTTATTTACTTACCACAGATGGTGCTGTGATCCGGCCCTCCGGCCCGACGATTTAAATGAAACAGGGGACAATGTCATGAGCATATGTCTAAAACCTCTGCCTCTAGGTCCCAGACTGATGTCGTACGTAAACTGAGTTGATTCTTCCGTACACCGTTTTGCAATAGCTGTCCGCATTGTGACGTGACATTGAGTGTCTTTACAGTGTCCACCAACCAGGGATTCATTTTTATTGGCAACGAAAGGATTGCTACAAAATACCCAGAAAAGTTTATTCGTTTAATGAAAACAAAAGGATAAAAGAAGTACTACAACACATCCAGCAAAATTGTTCAGAGGAGACATGGACAAAATATTATTAGCCCCACGCACTTGTGCACTTGAACCAGTCCCATTTTTGCACATGACCCAGCCCCACTTGTGCACTTGAACCAGTCCCATTTGTGCGCATGACCCAGCTCTACTTGTGCACGTGAACCAGTCCCATTTGTGCGCATGACCCAGTCCCACTTGTGCACGTGAACCAGTCCCATTTTTGCACATGACCCAGTCTCACTTGTGCACATGAACCAGTCCCATTTTTGCACATGACCCAGCCCCACTTGTGCACGTGAACCAGTCCCATCTGTACGCATGACCCAGTCCCACTTGTGGACGTGAACCATTCCCATTTATGCACATCACCCAGTCCCACTGGGGCACACAAACTAGTCCCACTTGACATATCATGTACACGCAGATAACAGTAGTGGCACATCACCTCTTGGGCCTTTTGGACTATTCCTGTACGGTATTGGCGTGATTTCTGCCTGGCCAGCCATGATGAATCTTGCCCTTGTTTTGATTCCAGTTGAGTGTCAGAGAAACACAGCACAATCTGAACCCAAACTGTTAGTCTGTGCATACAATGAGCTCTCTTTAAAAGTACAACAGACCTCTTAAGGGTAAGATGATATATCATTTGTGTTGTATTTCTTCTGATTGCACTAAGATGCTATTGCAGCTGAAATTCCCTGTCCTCCCATCCCTCTATCTCTCTCTCTCTCTCTCTCTCTCTCTCTCTCTCTCTCACACACACACACACACACACACGTGTGACGATCTGCCTGCCTGCATGTCTGTTATGGTCATTAATGCTGAGTGCATCCATTTCCCATGGCAGCTGTGTGTCACCTGCTTCCTCCCATTGCTAAGCAGGTAGACAGGCAAGCAGCATGGACCCGTGCCTTGCTGGGGGTGGGGTATGAGGAGGCTGTGCTGTACTGTCATCAAGTCACCGGCATATCTGCTTTTGCATGGATCAGTGTGCATGGTGAGTGGCAACAAAAATGAAGAAAATACGCAGGCAGTGAAAAATCACTCGCCACATTAATTAAGGAAATGGAGTCACTTTGGTACTGGGTACTTTAAAACCCCTCCACCAAAACGCCCTTGTAACAACTTTGGTAAGGCTCAGGGATATGCAAAGAGGGTGGGAAGCTGACATATTTGCCTTTACGTGCATCGGTTTGTAGTGTACAGATGAAGTTTAATCAGCAGCTTTCGATTGATAATGCTCACGGAAATTTTAAAAGAGGGGGAGGGCCGGCAATTCTGCCTTCAGTGTGTCAGTGTGCAATAAATAGGAATGCCTGACTAGGGCCGGCATATTTGTCTTCAGTGTGTCAGTGTGCAATAAATAGGAATGCCTGACTAGGGCCGGCATATTTGTCTTTAGTGTGTCAGTGTGCAATAAATAGGAATGCCTGACTAGGGCCGGCATATTTGTCTTTAGTGTGTCAGTGTGCAATAAAATAGAATGCCTGAATAGGCTGGCAATTCTGCCTTCAGTGTGTCAGTGTGCAATAAATAGAAATGCCTGATTAGTAGCCTTAGATCATTGAGGCTTACATAAGGTGATTGCAGGAATATGATGGAAATAGGAATCATAACAAACAGCCTTAAGCATTAGGACTTGCAGAACAACGAGAAGAGCAGGAAGCCTAGCAAACAGCTTTAAATTACCAAGGCTCAAGCATATGTGAGGAGAGGGAGGGAAAGCTCCGCAGGCAATGAAATTTCCCACTCTGGGGGCCTTTGGAGGGTTGGGGTGCAGAAGTGCGACCTTAAGATAAGCAGGGGTCAAGCAAGGACATCGAAGAGGGCGTAAAAAACACTGATGCACAATGTAATGTATGTGTTATGCCTATGGCTCAGCGGCCTCAAAATAGATGAACACAGTGTTATTTGGTGCGTTATGCCTATGGCTCAGCGGCCTCAAAAAAGATGAACACAGTGTTATTTGGTGCGTTATGCCTATGGCTCAACAGCCTCAAAATAGATGAACACAAAGTAAGTGGTGTGTTATGCCTGTGACTCAACAGCCTCAAAATTGATGAACACAGTGTAATGGTGCATTATGCCTATGACTCAACAGCCTCAAAATAGATGAACACAATGTAAATGGTGCGTTATGCCTGTGGCTCAACAGCCTCAAAATAGATGAACACGGTGTTATTTGGTGCGTTATGCCTGGCTCAACAGCCTCAGAATAGATGGAAGACAGTCTGACTGACAAACCAAAGCTAACCTGTCATCACAAAATCTTTCAACAGTATGATGATGTGCGCGTCTAGTGCAAGGTGGTGGTGCAACTTTTTCCGCGCAACTTCCTGATGAAAAGAGAGGAAAAACTACGCAAGCAGTGAAAGCCACTCCTCACATTAATTAAGGAATAGGAGCCACTTTGGTACCGAGTACCGTAAAGATCCTCCACCGCGAAAAAGAAAGGAAAAATCAACCGGGATCAGGAGGGAAGCAGGCTTGGCCTGCTGAAACCGGCTCCTGATGAGAATTGATAACAGTACTGGAAAGGGCACGTCTAGTATGGACAAGTTTGGCAGCGTAATTGACAGAATGAACATGAAGCTTGGAAGCATGTTTCTTAACTTTCTGAGAATCAAGACCCAGTTCCTTGAAAGGCTTCAGAGGGTGAGTTTTGTAGATGGTGCCGCCCACACCCACAAGGACGATGTGGGGAGTAACAGAGGCTCCTTGGAGAATGTTGCAGAGGTCTTTGTGCTGTTCCTTTGCGGCGTTCAGCTGATGTCTGGTGTCCTTACCAGATGAGCACTGAACACTTCTTTGGTAGTGGCAGGTTACATTTGACTCCTACTAGAGCATGCAATGGTTACCTTTCACATCATCAGTAATGTGCGCTGGTGTTCTGCTGTCTGTACGTCTTTGTTTGCTGATGATCCCAAATAAATGCAGGTACTCTGTGTGTGATCCCTGTAGATGCAGGTTCTCTGTGTGTTATCCCTGTAGATGCAGGTTCTCTGTGTGTGATCCCTGTCGATGCAGGTTCTCTGTGTGTGCTCCCTAGAGATGCAGGTACTCTGTGTGCAATTAAACGCTCTGAACTCAGGTGTTCTGTGTGCAATCCCCATGGCCATGATCTCTGGCCGCACACTTGTACAACAAATTAAACACTCTGAACTCAGTGTTCTGTGTGCAATCCCCATGGCCATGATCTCTGGCCGCGCGCTTGTACAACAAATCAAATGCTCTGAACTCAGGTATTCTGTGTGCAATCCCCGTGGCCATGATCTCCAGCCACACACACGCACGACAAATCAAACACTCTGAACTCAGGTGTTCTGTGTGCAATCCCCGTGGCCATGATCTCCAGCCACACACACGCACGACAAATTAAACACTCTGAATTCAGGTGTTCTGTGTGCAATTCCCATGGCCATGATCTCTGGCCGCACACTTATACAACAAATGTTCCCACCCAACCCTATTTCCGTCGCGGGCGTGGGGTGGGTTAACTTCAGCGGAGTGCTTTCGTGGGCCTTATATGCTGTGGTGCTGCTGACTTCTCTGCCGAACGCACGGCGGACGCACTTCAGGCGGTTCCTCATCCTTCACCTCACACTCTTTCCCGCGGTAAGTTGCTTCCTACGTCTTGTGGCATGTGCCTTATTTTAAATTGCTTCCGACGTCATATAGCATGTGTGTTATTTTGTCAGCAGTAGGTGTAGGCTGCAAAGTAAGAAGCACACTTATTCCTGGACCTCTTGCAAGTGATCCTTCCTTGATAAAAAAAAAGCCATGGAACCATTTACGTGACAAAAACTATTGTAACATTTTGGTTCTATCTACACCCTTTATGTACCTGCCCATATGATCATTTAGAATACAGCCATTTACGCGTTAGTGCTGATCAAACTCCTTTGCAGAAATAAGGATGAGTCCATGGGGCTCAGGAGGGTTGTCTAGAATACAAATCTGGAATTCTTGTAAGGCTCCGGGGTGTGATTTATGCACATATAGGAAGTATAAGCTGCTTACTGGATGTCTTTAGCCCTTCTTTGCCACCACGAGCTCCTTTGCTTTCACAAAGCTTTATTCAACGCCTGTGGTTGAACTGCAGGTGCTTTTGACTGGGGCAATGCACGATACCCTTGTTTTTCAGGTAATGTTTTGCTAGCGTTTAAAATAATGCAGCAGCCACAAAATCCTTGTGTTACGGAAACCAGTGTGAATGCCTGTATGGGGCTTTTTGTTCTGTGACCTTAATTGTGCAGCACATCAAGCAATAAAGGAATGTGTAGGTAATTCAAAGAAACGTACCCAATCCACCAATTTTGGAGACAATGACTGTACATTTGTTTGATTATTAATGCTGTTTACATTTAAGGAATACGTAATGTGAAAATGATCTAGTTTCGGCAAGGCCGCTTTCCCTACTGTCTAAACACGCTGTCACGCTTTCACGTTTTCCGCTTAAGCGCTTACAATCGAAACTTGTTTTTGCAACAATTTGTAGGGTTGGCCAGAACCGTATATATATATGGTGTATATGAGGTATTTTTGGCAGGAAAATCACCAAATATACGGTCATATGCGGGGATATATACGGTTCTGGCCAGCTCTAACCAGGTCCATGGTTTATCGCCGTTATAGCTTTTCCAAACCTTCTAACAACCCTTGCTTTTGCTGTGTCACCACATATTACCGCGTGCCATTCACGCAGCCAGCTTAGCAACAAACGTTGTGCCGTGGATCCACGTGCTTATGCTTGCATTGCCTTTCTTGCTGCAGTACTTTGTGTCACCACAAATGGCAGCGTGTCATTTACGCAGCCTGCTTGGCAGCGACAGTTGTGCCGTGGCTAGCCCTCCACATGCTTACGCTTGGCAATGAACGTTGTGCCATGGCTTTGCATGCTTGCATTACCTTCCTTGATGCAGTACTCAGCTGTAGGGATGATCTGCCACATTGTTCAGTCAGCCCGGCAGATACTGTGCCACCACAAACTACAGCGTGTCATTCACACAGCCTGCTTGGCATTGACATTTTTGCCATGGCTTTGTATGCATACGCTTGCATCGCCTTTTTCACTGCAGTATTCCGCTGTAGGGATGATCTGCCACATTGTTCAGTCAGCCCGGCAGATGCTGTGGCTCAGGAAGACCGTGACTGCAAGCATCCAGGTGTGATTTCAACGGCGCTGACTCTTTGATCTCAATTCTCCGCATAGGCATTTCTCACATTTGACCTGCCCTGAACGCCTTTCAATTGCAACATGTGCGCCACTGCAAGCATCCAGGTGTGAAGAGCGCTGATGTTTTGGTCTTACTGCGCCGCTTGCCTTTTACGCCTTTGAACTCTAGCACAAACATCAATGCATGCGTGCAAGTGTAGTGAAAAGGTACTAACGTTTCTTAGAACACATCCATTCTAATGACCTGCCTGCCTGTCATAACTTCCCGATTTCAACAGAAGTGAAGGGTACTAACTTTGCTGTGTGCACATTCATTCTAATGACCTGCCTGTTTGTCATAGCTTTTTAAATTCAACAGAAGTCTGCAAGAATCAGCGACGAGCAGCAATACATAAACCATAAGGCACCGCGACCTGGGATTTTCTGTTGCATCGTTATATTTTGTGTTTTGCTGTCAGTTTGCAAACCTTTTAGCACAAGGGCGTACATATATTATAACTCACAATGGAGTTGCGGAAGACAAGCAATTCCAGTGTTTTATGCTTAGTCGGAGCGCTGAGCTGGCTTTAACAAATCCGACTATTTGCGAGGACGGTGCAAAAATCCAGTACAAGCGCTCTGAGTATATAGAGAATGTGCTTCCTCCAACGCTTCCTGGCATGCATGCCATGTAGTCTAATCCATGAACAAGTGGAAAAAGGGGTGTGTATTCTCTTATTCTCTTGCTCCAGAACCATGTGCTCTAAGCAAACTGCTGAGGTCAGTGTATAACACATGAACTGCTGAGTATGTGCTTAGTTGTGTGTATGTGTTGTGTGTGTGCGCACATGTTTGTTCAGTGAAAATAAATCATGAAATTTCAGTTTTTGTAATGCAGCAAGTTACTTTATCACTCTTGCTACCATCTGTATTTCTCTGTTGCTTCTCCATTTTTGTATTTGCTTGGTAATACATCCTGCGCCTACTGCACCTCACAATGCAAACAAAAAGAACAGGCAGGGTACTTGTTGCCATCAGGTTTATGTAGGTTTGGCAAGAAGCATACATTTTTAGGTATATACGGTGTATATACGGTATTTTTGGCAGGGAAATCACCATACATACGGTCATATATGGTGCAGATATATGGTTCTGGCCAACCCTAGGTCTGTGCTAGATCGTTTGTTTGGCTGTCTTGACCAAAGTTTGACCTAATGTTGTTGTACTTTCAAACAAAGAAGACGAAGTAGATGATACAGATTTGCTAGGGTGGAAATAAGCTATTAGATCAGTTCATTAATTAGATTGAAGCACAAAACTGGTTACAAATGATTGGTCGTTGGACAGACTGTTTTCCCTGGAAGTTCACTTTAAAACACAGTTCATACATCGCAAACTGCTCAACCAAATCCACCATCCTCCTTTTGTCATTGTGAGCCGCTATTGTTTGTCTTTACTCTGGCCAGGCTTTGCTATATCCATTTATTTCATTTTGTCATTCAAGATTGCTACTCTTTTCCTCTCCCTGGCCAGGCTTCACCAGACTCTACCCAGTCAAATCAACCTCCAAGCCTGATTGCTCCATATCTGAGCCTGACACTTCCCCTCCACGAATTACCGAGCATGCCATGTCCTGGTGTGTGCAGAAAAAGTACATTTAGATATAGCAAGTATTTGAGGCTAGAATTAGGCAGTGGGTGAGAAGTTTAGATGCTTATGTGATTGGTGGAATAAGCCACAAAACGTTGCAGCACAGAAGGAACCGAAATCGTAAGGCTGTTTTTGAGTTTAATCATTGTTATGGGGCACAGGAATCTGAAGCACCTCAGCATGGTGCTGATTGATTTTGAGTAGAGGTTGGTTTCTACCTAACTCCCGATACTAAACACCCTGCAGGTCAGTTTTTGAGGTTGAACTGCAAGCAAGCGTCTTGGTGGGAATGGCACCCTTTTACCATTGCCAGCATTAATCCAGGTAACTTTAAAAAGTGTCCTTTAAAACTCAGTTGACAAGATAATGGGCCATAAGGGTAGCATTTGCTGTAAGGACTGCTGAATTCTGAGTGAGACACATGAAGTCGAATTTGCTGTGCAGCAAAACACATGGCGCTTTACCACTTTATGTCCCCCGAAATTCCTCTTCTTTTCAACCGCTCTCTATACTTGCTCTAATTTGCCCTCTTTCGTTAGGCAGGTCCTTTCTTTTCTGTACTTCAGCTTTCTTAAAAGTGTGTTTGCTGTTAACATTTTGGGTTTTTAATCAAGGACAATAAATCTGCTCTTTTGTATCTGACCTTTTTAGCAAAATCTGTACCGTGTTTCCCTCCTCCCACTTCTAATCTCAGAATTTCCTCCTTTGGCAGGAATATGCTTTGGGCAAGAAGAATGTGATGGTGGATGTGCTGTAATCCATCTAAAAGCGGTTGGAAAGTGGACATCGGCCTCGAGCAAGGTGCAGCAGCAGCAACAGCAACAACTCCACCAGCAGCACCCCGTCACCACCAGCACAGCAGCTCAGGGCAGCAGCAAAGCACAGGAGCAGCAGGACAAAGCCACTGCCATTTGTATTGACAGCCAAAGCGCAGCTTTGCCCCGGGCTGGGGGATGTCTGCCCAGTATTACGAAGATCAGAGTTGAAGGTCCGTACGGGGACTGCCTTGTTCCTCAAGCTGTAGCTGCTCAAGTGGTGGTCCTTGTTGCTGGTGGAATTGGGATCACACCAATGAGCGCACTGCTTGGAGATCAGCTGCAACAGCAATGCCAGCAGCAGCAACAGCAGCAGCAGCAGCAGCAACACCGGCAGCAGCAGCAGCAACAGCAGCAGACGCAAAACCAGCAGCAGCAACACTGGCAGCCGCAACACCAGCAGCAGCAATACCAGCAGCAGCAGCAACACCGGCAGCCGCAACACCAGCAGCAGCAATACCAGCAGCAGCAACAGCATGATCACTGGTCTGCAGATGCTGGAACTGATTTGGAGCGAGCAGGAGATTGTGAAGAAGCCGCTCCGCTTCTCCCTCATGCTCATTTGACAGATTGCAGCAACTGTAGCAGCAGTTGCAGTGGCAGAAGCAGTTGTAGCAAGGGCAGGCCATCCAGGCCTCACCTTCCGTCTGTTCCCGCTCTTCCCCAGATCCATTTGATTTGGGCAATACGGGCTTCACAAGTGAGTGTGGGCTTACTGTGTCAGTATGTCTTTGCTAAAATACCTGCTGCTGATCAAATGTTTACCATGCTGTGAGTGTGGGGCTTCCTATGTCGGTACAAAAGGGCTTACTTACCTGCTGATCAAATGTGAGCCTCTAAACAGATTTCAAACACACATTCCAATGTCACAAAAAGCTTCATTACGTGGCTTATTTACATCAGACAGCTCCTTATCCAGCATTTCTGCACATGGTGTAGTGTTTTCAATTTTTGCACATGGTGTAGTATTTTCACACAGCTTGCTATTCTGGCATTTGTACTTCCATGCTGCCAACATGCCTTGCTCTATTCATTGCCGGAACAGATATTTTGTTCATCTGGAATCAAAACTACAAGCTCCTTGAGAATTTTGCTGTCAGGTGTAATATTTGTCAAGCAAAACAAATCCATTTAGGAAGGAATGCACGTCTAATCAAGCTCAGATCTTGACATAAGCACGCCCCCCCTGTAATCTCATTAAGGTAGAATGTTTATTTGCAAAATTACTAAGTATGTTGGCTTTGCAACATTACGCCCAAGCCAATGATGCGCCTTACACCAAGAACGCGCTATTGGCACGGAAACGCAGATCAAAAGCCTTTTGCCCCTGTTCCAGTCACAGCTGCAAGAGGCAGTGAGCAAAATGGGCCACCACGTGCTTTCATCCGCACCATTCTTACATCAACTTGGCATGTGTGGAAACGCAAGTAGAAAGCCTTTTGCCCCTGTTCCAGTCGCAGCTGCAAGAGGCAGTGAACAAAATGGGCCACCACGTGCACATCCACATCAGTCTTACATCAACATGGCATGTATGGAAATGCAGGTCAAAAGCCTTTTGCCCCTGTTCCAGTCACAGCTGCAAGAGGCAGTGAGCAGAATGGGCCACCACGTGCACATCCACACCAGTCTTACATGAACATGGCATGTATGGAAACGCAGGTCGCGCACCTGTTGCCCCTGTTCCAGTCACAGCTGCAAGAGGCAGTGAGCAGAATGGGCCACCACGTGCACATCCACACCAGTCTTACATGAACATGGCATGTATGGAAACGCAGGTCGAGCACCTGTTGCCCCTGTTCCAGTCACAGCTGCAAGAAGCAGTGAGCATGGGCCACCACGTGCACATCCACATCACGGGGGGGGGAGAGCGGCAGCAGCAGCAGCAGCAGCAGCAGTCATACAGCAGCAGCAGCAGCAGCATTACTCATCATGACAGCAGGGAGGGGCGGTCAACAGAGATGGTGGGGTGCTGCTCATTCTCCGTGAACCCAGGTGGCTGTTTGGATCAAGATCAGGGCGTAGGCTGCAGTAGTGGCGTTCTAGGCAATGGTGGCAGTGGCACAGGTGAAGACGCAAAGTGCTTATCCTCCGTTAACTCTGGTGGCTGCATAGATCAAGAACAGGGCGTAGGCTGCAGCATTGGTGTTCTAGGCAGTGGTGATAGCGGCACAGGTGAAGGCACAAAGAGAGTCAGGAGTTACAGCGCTGGTGCGGAGCAAAAGGCGGGGGAGGGGTTAGAAATAAGAGGATTTCAAGAGCAGGGTTGCGGGGAGGGACAGGGATCTGTTTGCAGGGAACACAGTCAGTCTGGATGTACTCATGGTTGCCATGCTAGTGCAGCCGAAGTAGGGACCGAGTTCAGTAGGAGCAGAAACAGTGGTGTTGGCAGAGGCAGTGGCAGTGGCAGTGGAAGTGGTATTGGCAGTGGCAGTGGTAATAGCAGTGGCGGTAGCGGCAATTGCAGTGGAAGTGGCAGTGGCAGTGGCAGTGGCAGTGGCAGTGGCAGTGGCAGTGGCAGTGGCAGTGGCAGTGGCAGTGGCAGTGGCAGTGGCAGTGGCAGTGGCAGTGGAAGTGGCAGTGGCAGTGGCAGTGGCAGTGGCAGTGGCAATGGCAGTGGCAGTGGCAGTGGCAGGGATAACAGCAGTGGCAGCGGAAACAGTGGCAGTGACAGTGGCGGTGGTATTGGCAAAGGTATTGGCAGTGGCAGTGAGCAAAGTGCCAGCAGCATCAAATGGTGGTTGGCAATGGCTGTAGCAGCTGCAGGAGCTGCTATGCTGGGATACTGGGTTGGGCAGAGGGTTTGCAGTACACACAGCCAGCCCTACGCCTTCCAACTATCAGCAGACCACAGCACCTACTCAGCCACACCTGACGGAGCCACGACCAGCCACGTGAGGCAGATGCTGGAGCCTGAGTCCCTCAAAGGACTGCAGCAAAACGTGACTGTGCGGCTGCGCACCTGTACATGTGCGATCCAGCGCTTTGAAGTCCGAGGGTGCAAGCTGTGTGGCTCTGCAGAGTCTAGTGAAGTTATGGACATGGTTCAGGTGCGTGCTTTTGTTGTTGTTGTTGTTGTTGTTGTTGTTGTTGTTGTTGTTGTTGTTGTTGTTGTTGTTGTTGTTGTTGTTGTTAATGTTGTTGTTGTTGTTGTTGTTGTTGTTGTTGTTGTTGTTGTTGTTGTTGTTGTTGTTGTTGTTGTTGTTGTTGTTGTTGTTGTTGTTGTTGTTGTTGTTGTTTATGTTGTTGTTGTTGTTGTTGTTGTTGTTGTTGTTGTTGTTGTTGTTGTTGTTGTTGTTGTTGTTGTTGTTGTTGTTGTTGTTGTTGTTGTTGTTGTTGTTGTTGTTGTTGTTGTTGTTGTTCTCAAGCGCAAATTGCACATGATTGTAATGTGCGGTATAACAATCAACATTATACGCTGTTTATGTGTTCAAAAAGTGTCTTGTGATCATGTACGTCTCCACCTACCGATTGGACTCACAAGGAACATATTTGAAGCTGGTGTGTGTTCCATTTCAAGTGGACATACACCAGTGTGAAATATGAAACAAATGTACCATTTGCAGGCAGCAGATAATAACCACTGGCCGTATCAATCATCGACAGAAAAGGATCATGGCTTTATGTGACATTTAAAGCCTTCTACAGCAAAATAGATTGAGATCAGGAGCTTGATTGAATGCCGGCTTTGGTTAACTTCAGCTTTTGGCAAGGCCACAAAAATAACAGAGATTGCCGAATAAATCTGCGAGTGGGTTTACACTGCTTTTTAGATGTGCAACGTTGTAGAGTTGCAAGTTTGCAGAGTGCGCAAAGAGGCCACTAGGATGGGGTAACACTACAGGATTCCTCCTTCCTTTTCTCTTTATATTGCATGCCGGTCTGCATATTGCCTGTCATTGGCTTGGCAAAGCTGGCAGGTGCACTGTTTTTTAGTTTTCTTCCTTTTCTCTTTATATTGCATGCCGGTCTGATCTTGCCTGTCACTGGCTAGACATGGCTGGCAGGTGCACTGCTTGTTAGTTTCCTCCTTCCTTTTTCTTTATTTTGCATGCCGGTCTTGCATCTTGCCTGTCACTGGCTTTGCATAGCTGGCAGGTGCACTACGAGCTTTATTGTATGCAACACCTTCGTGGCCCTGGAAATGAAAAATGTGACCAAGCTGCTCAAAAAATTACAATGTCTGCTTGTTAGTACAAGCTAAGGAACCTGTACAAATTATGCACAGGGAGTTAAAGTAATGTGTGATATGATTACTGCATGCCTCTATACACAATATATACTAGGCATATGCAAGGATATGTATGCTATTAGCAAAAATATTGTTGGTACCTCAATGTGCTGCCGCAGGCTTCTTGCTGTCCATACTATTATTTGCAGAAACATTGTTGGTACCTCACCGCGCTCACGCAGGCCCCTTGCTGCCCATACTATTATTTTCAAAAACATTGTTGGTACCTCGCCACGCTGCCGCAGGCCCCTTGCCCATACTATTATTTGCAAAAACATTGTTGGTTCCTCACCGCGCTCACGCAGCCCCCTTGCTGCCCATACTATTTTTTGCAAAAACATTGTTGGTACCTCACCGCGCTCACGCAGGCCCCTTGCTGCCCAGTTGGAACATGCTTCTTATGTGCTAGGGCCCTGCCGGTGCTCATGGCCTGGGTTTGGTGCGTTGCTGCCACACTGTGTGTTGCATACACACGTGTGTCGTGGTTCATGGCATCAAAAGCACCACAGCGGCAGAAGCAGCAGCAGCAGCAGCAGCAGCAACTGCACTACCACCAGCAGCATCAAGTGCCTGCAGAATCACTGCACCTTCGGCAGGCTTGGCCCTTTTGTGGCACAGACGTTCATGAGCACGATGTAGGACGACGACAGCACCATCCTCTTCCCAACCTGACCCCACAAGCAGTATGCATGGACCATACATGTATTCAAATAGAAGAACCTCTACCGCACGTGGGATGCAAAGACCCAATAGTCCCAGCAAAGAGCTGGTCTGAGTGGCATAGAGGCTGTGTGCAGCAAGGAGCACTGTGCCTCAATACCCCTCTCGTCCACCATGGTATGTACAGCTTCTGCAATGTACAGCTTCTGCTACGTGTGTACAGCTTCTGCAACGGCCTGCTCATGTGCTTTTTAATCCTGTCCTGTGGCTTCAGCTGTCTTTGCCGTAGTTGCGTGCATGCATTTTGATGATTTTGGAGCCATACTGTTAAGGGGAGGTAGAAATACTGTACTCCATTAAATTGACAGCTGGAGGGTTAATTTGGGTAATGAAAGAAAGAGCAGAAGGACGTACATCCCTTTGAATAAGTTGGAAGGGATAGAGTCTTAGCATTGAAGCAAGCATCTGCAGCCTTGACACCACGCTTAAGAGTTGTGAAATTGAAACCTCTGATTTCAAGCTGAGGCTAGTGCTGAATTTGCAATCATAACATCTGTAATATTGCAGATCCATTGTCTACACAATTCTGGTAATATAGTCCATTGCAATTTACAGCTTCTGTGAGGTATATTACAATTCAACATGAGTTAAGTTGTTCAGGAGGACAAGTTAACCTCTTTTATTGAAGGTGGCAAGGACGTGAGCGTCCTTGCTGCAGCCTACTTATCAAAGCGTCTTTTATCAAAGCGTCTATTTATCAAAGCGTCTTTGCTGCAGCCTACTTATCAAATCACGTCTTGGCTGCAGCCTATCTATCAAATTACGTCTTTGCTGCAGCCTATTGATCAAATCACGTCCCTTCTTCTCACCAACAAGCCTCTCGTCTTTTGAAAATTAGATGGAGCTACCAACCATGTACGCACATTGTGCCTACGTGTGCAGGGAAACCAGAGCTTCAGAGGCATCTACTGACAGCGCTGAGCACCGCATCAGATGGCCACATTGCAGTGTTTGGCTGCGGCCCACAGTCGCTTCTACAGGTGTGTGCTTTATAAAAAAGGTTGAAAGGGGAAAAGGAGAACAGCACATTGCAGTGTTTTGCTGCGGCCCACAGTCGCTTCTACAGGTGTGTGCTTTGTAAAAAAGGTTGAAAGGGGAAAATGAGAACTGCACATCGCAGTGTTTTGCTGCAGCCCACGTTCGCTTCTTCAAGTGCGTGTGCTTTGTAAAAAGGTTGATAGGGGGCAATGAAACGGAAAAAATACAGAGGGGCTCACCCTAGCAATGCGGTGCTGGATGACACATTGCCTTATTGTACAGTGAGATGCAAGAAAGCAGAATTTGAATGAGGCTGCCGGATCCTGAGCCCATGCCTGCCACTAATTTATAGTAATAGTACAGGGTATTGGATAATATTGCCTTAAGGAGTCTGGAGGCCTGTTACGGCCTGTTTTACCCTGCGAGGTGATCTGGGAAAAGGAGGGTTAACGTTACAGGATACATAATGTCGTAGCAGAGTAAATAAGTGAAGCACATTGCGAGGGTATAAAGGTGAAGCGTGCTCGTTTTAAAACTGGCTGTGTCTACTTTTCAAAAAGTTTACCAGTAAGCATTTTGAAGTCCTTTTGGCATTGGATTGGCTGTATTCAATGCTATTGCATTGGGAACTGATACGTAAAAATTCCAGAGTTAGAAGCATCAAGCACGTAGTACGGAGCTTGTTTATTCCTTCATTGGTGCAACAATTTTAAAGTTGAAATTGGCTATGCAAGCGTGAAACTTGGGAAACTTCCGCCCACGCCAAGTCAGGAAGTGGAGCGAGCCACTTGGATATTTGTTTAATGTGAAAAAGGTTGATGTAAATAGATCTATGATACTCAAGACCCTGGCCAAAACTCATCCAAGAGCTGTCTAAGTTTGTCAATTTGCTGAGGACAAAGCCAAAGGAAGCAAACAAAGTGGGTGCGCTTGCCAGCTCCCTTGCTTGCCCTGCCAAGCCAATGTTTACTACCAGTCATGCAAATACTAATTATGTTCCTACTTTGAATGCCGCAGAATTTGAAAGGGGCCTTTGTAGCAACAGTGCTGTCAGAATCACCCTCTTCCACCTTGAAGCTTTGTGAGCTGTCTTAGACGCGGCGCGTTGCCGGAACGTTTCTGGCACTTTGCTTCTTTTGTACAGCTTTGACTTCAAAATACAGCTTTGACTTCAGGAGCTGATGTGATCTTGAATTTTCCGTGCCACTTTATTACTGCCGGTACAAAAAAGTTGCAATATATGCCAGGCTGCAAGTGTTGAACCTGCATACTCTTCAAAGCTTTTCAGAACTTGCAAGGAAATTTCAGCGAAACATTTCACAATTCTGCCTTTACTGACAGTTGTAGTGGAAGCAATTTCATAGGACTAATAGAGTTGACGAAAAATAAGTAGCGGTTGGATGGCTGGTGGACATCGCAGCTCATCCCTAAAATCAAATCCGCAGTAAACTCTTGCATGGGAATAGCACGCCCAGTTTGAACTCCATGCAGCAAGGATCGCGATGTGTACAGATTGACCATCAGACGCACACGTAGGGCCGCCGCAAATACTATACCCTAAGACCATGTTTGAAAAATATTACTTTGCTACCACTAAAGAATATTTTGCTGCTACCAAAGAAGAATTTGCTACTACTAAAGATTTGTTTGTTACTACTAAAGAAGATTTTGCTACTACTAAAGATTAGTTTGCAACTACTAAGAAGGTTTTGCTACTATTTAAAATTAATTGCTACTATTAAAGATGGTTTGCTACTACCAAAGAAGATTTTGCTACTACTAAAGAAAAGTTTGCTACTATAGTACCTCGCCAAGACTCTTGATCTTTTCATCCCATCCCAGTTACTGGTCGACGTGCCACAGCACTAATGAACAAATAAGCCTACATGCAATCAGATCCACACAAAAACCATACAGATACGACGAGACATTGAACACACACCCCAAAAATATTTGAGCAACGCTCCTGGTGGTATGCAGGCTTCTGCCTCCCAACCACCTGATCCCCACTGATAAGCTTGTCTTATCTATGCTCCAGGTGGGATGTTTTGGGTCTCTACATCCACTGTGTGGTGCAGAACACTTTTCTAATCCATGCCGTTAGTGTTTACACTGTGACCCTACACTGTGACTCGGTAGTTTTTAGGCTGGCAATGGCCGGAACGGATGGCCTATATATGCAGCAATGATTTTCCTTGAGTTAAGAATTACATACCCAGAGGGGTGCGGTGGCTCATGTTGTCAATCTTAGAATTCAGGCTAAGATTGACAACATGAGCCACCTGGTCCTTGAGCCTGGTGAAATGCTTGTCCTGCGCAGCTTCACCTATGGAAAACACACACCACTCCCTTGTATCCTTCCTTGCTCTCTTTCTTCTATGCTGTTCTTCTTCCTCCTCATCCTCCTCCTCCTCTTCCTGGCCAGTGGCTACTCCCTGGTTAGTGGCCGCTTGCCCCTCCTCCTGGACCCTGGCCCTGGCTTCTCTTGCACTAGTACGGGCTTGTCGATTGCTCATTATTAATGACTATGCATGGTTTTCTATAGAGAGAAAAAAGTCGCGGTTTCCAGCAAGCCTGCCAAAGAGGATGGTCAAATTCCGACCATCCGTCCGCCCGAATTTGACCATCTACGATGATCAGAATCTAACTATCCTTACCATGGGTGCTATCTGCGACCTTTAAAGAAATTTCAGGGGCTGGATGAAGAGGTTGAGGCTGGGAGACAGCCCAGGCTACGACGGAGAGAAGGAAGGAGGAAGGAAGCAGCCAGATCGAGAGGAGCTTGCAAGGTCAGAGGACGCCAGCAGCAAGGAAGATGAGGGGGTTGAAGAGGAAGAGGGCTCCCGAGGGAAGAGAAAGAGGGAAAAGAAGAGTGAGGGGGATGAAGACATTCATGACCGCGTGTAAGAAATGCAGTGAGTATAGCCGCTATGCGGCATGAAAGCAAAGAATTTAGGAATGGGTCTGTGCCAACTAAGCCCGCACAAGCTGCTGGCATCAGCAAGGTCAGAGCAAGCTGGATAAAACGAGCCTCAATAGGAGGAGCACGGGGGTTGGGTTTACCCATCCATTTGCTTCTGGATGGGGAGCCAAACTGTTAATTATTGTACTAAATGGATTTCGTAATTATTATTCAAATTAATTTGTTAAGGAAAAGGTTGTATCGATTGACGATGTAATAGTTATACGGAAGTGATTGCATAATCTAGTGTGTAACAGTCAAATGTTGAAAAATACTCAGGAAGCAATTAATTGTCGCAGAGAGACCGCACCCTTTTGCAAGAAAGTATTTTTGCGAAAGGGTGCGGGCGATCTGCGAGAATTTTCCAACGGACTTTTCGAACGAAAAAGTCCGTGGGACAATTGAATTTTTATGCGACAATATTTATGATGGACGCGTAAATTTTACTATGTAATAGTTTACTACGAAGGAACGAGCGCTCGTAGAAAAAAGGTTTTTAACTTTATAGAAACAACTACTAGAAGTATGTCAGATAAAATCGTATCTTATATCAATAAAAATGTTCTCAAAGGAGTAAAGATCAAAAAATTACAACTCCTTTAAGGACGCAGAAATACATTTAATCTTTGTTTTAATTTTATTGCGACAGATCGCAGATTTGCGAGCCCGCATCCCTGGCATAGCTCAGTTGCCCCTCTCTGACACTTAGGGTTTAAACCCTAACCTATTTTGCAGCTTGTCAACAGTCCTCTTTCCCATGGTCTTTGCTTGTATGAAAAAAGCTGAAACCCTCATTCGTTTTGAATTTTGCACATTGCCACAAAACATGATGTTCCTGTGGCGCTGGATAAGCTGACATGGCAATTAAGCTGTGACTGCCATATGGTGCCTAGGTGTGTCAAATTGGCTATCTCGTTTGGTCTTTGATCCATTTTAAATTAATTCAACTTGTAGCAAAGCTTGTGCTCAGCTTCTCTAATTAAGTGCTATACATCACAATTGCACGCTCTCCCTGAAAGTCCCATCCAAGTCAACCTTGGACACTGCTTCGTCTAATATTGAGGCCAGCCAACTCTCCAAATATTGCCTTGCTCCCACTCTGCTATCATTGCATCCGGATGTGTCCCACTTGCTGCTTCCACTGTTTGCCGCAATATTACTCTGGCTGCCTTGCAAGTGCTCTTGGAGGTCAAGGCCGCCTGCAGCAAAAACGCACAGGCGACACAAGTTCCTAAAATGGTCTCATATTGATCTGCAATTTTTACGGGTAGCACTTCAACCAACGAGCACACAGCTAGCATCGAATAAAGTTTGTAAAAAGCCTGCGGTAGCTTGCATACATCAGCAGATACCAAAGCGTAACCTCAGATAGTGTGAACATGTCCGTTAATCATTACCGGTTTTTGGATGGGTTATTGTTTTGCTGCCTGAACACAAATGTTAGCTCCTTCAAGCAATTCTGCCCTTTTGTTCATTGTAAACGACCGTTTATCCAACACATGTTGTTGCTGAGAAGCAGCAGCTCAGCCTGAAACACCCCATGACTTTTTAACCTACAGTTGTGCCATTGTACAGGCGAGAAAGCTAATGACATTGCTGTTTTTATGGCTGGCAAGATGCATAACCCTGAGAATACCCTCCCCTTTCGCTCCCCTCCCCTCACCCGCACCTGTCCTTGCCTTGCTGCTAGACAGAGCTACTGCCAAGCCGGTGGGGCGCGCACAACCCTGTGCGGACCTGACCTGGAACCCAGAAGTGGGTGTCGATTTAAGACGGCTTGCTGATGCAGAAGCACCCCACTTAGGCCGCAAGCTCACAACAGAATCAGTATCAGTGCCCAAATCAGCAGTGCTACTGCCACCTGCACAGGCACCATCATCCACAGCCGCAGCACCATCATGCGCACGAGTGCATGCGTCACCAGCAGTGCTAGCAGCACCAGCCACAATGCACCCTCCCCACTTGGGCCTCAAACTCACTCCAGCATCACTGTCAGCAGCATTGCCGGCACTGGCTGCACCTACACCGTGAGCGCCAGCACTAGTGCAGGCATCAGCAGCCACAGCCACTGCGGCAGCATGCGCATGGGTGCACATATCACCACCTGCAGTGCTGGCAGCACCCGCCTCTGCGCGTAATGCATCAGCATCAGTGCCCCCACAAGTGATGCACGCAGGATTAGCTGCAGCGCCACCACAGACGGCTGGCTCCGTAAGCGTAGTTGGCTCGAGCTGAGAGCTCTCAGCTTTCGGAACAAGTCCATGCCGTGGATGTAGGCTGCCTCCCTGGTCATGAGTATCAGCAGCCACTCCAATGAGGACAAGGCCCTGCAGCCGCTCATGTTCTTGGTGTTGTCGGCCGTCAACATACTCCTCCTCCTGCCGCTGCTTAACTTTCTGAACCTCCTGCTGCTCCTGGTCTTGTTCCTGCTGTTGCTGCTGGTGCTGCTGCTCTTCCTGCTGCTTGATTTCCTGAGGTGCCTGCTGTCCCTGCTGCTGCTTAGCCTCTTGATCTTTCTGTTGCTGTTGCTGCTCGTGCTGTTGCTGCTGCTGCTGCTGCTGATTTTCCTGCCGCTGCTCACAAGACACTGGCACGTCATGTCTCTGCCCAACAACACCTGAGGCATTTTGATCTGTTCTCGCTGTCCCTTCACTTTGCTGGGCTGACGTCAAGGTCCTGGTCAAGTCTTCGTGGGCCTTGTAAGATAGCGCCAAAAAGACGGGGAACCTAATAAGTGGGTACATGGAAGAGTTGATCAGCTATAGTGGAAGGCAAAGCACAAGGCAATCTACAACACAAGTGCGTGGCCAAACAAAATGTAAAGTCAATACGGGTTTTGCAATATAAATGACACTTTTGTGGTCTCGCACGGCAAAAAAGTGCAAGTCAGCATTGCTGTTGAGAAGCCTTAGGCAGGCCCGGCTGCCTGAATCAGGTGTTAAAAGTATGAAAGAAACGAAATTTCGGCCAAGTCTCTCTCTCCATGTCAATGAAGGAAACGGGCTTAAAAATATGAATTGAACAAACTCAAGATTAGTTGGTTGAAAGACGTAATTGGGATTGTAAGAATAGTAATGACTTAACCCGTCACCTGGACGAGAGCTGGCGGTCCCTCATCAGGGTACTGCCATTCACCTTCTATTCTAAGAATAAGGAAACATTCACCTTCTATTCTAAGAATAATTATGACGTAACCCGTCACCTGCGTGAGAGCTGGCGGTCCCTCATCAGCGTACTGCCGTTCACCTTCATGGATGGACTTTGCAAGAAGTGGAATGGTCCTGCGAGAGGAGGAGCAAGTGTCTTCAACTGATCATGGGTGGATTTTGCAAAAAGTGGAATGGTCCTGCAAGAGGGAGGAGCAAGTGCCTTCCATTAATCATGGATGGATTTTGCAAGAAGTGGAATGGTCCTGCGAGCGGGAGGAGCAAGTGCCTTCCATTAATCATGGATGGACTTTGCAAGAAGTGGAATGGTCCTGCGAGCGGGAGGAGCAAGTGTCTTCAACTGATCATGGGTGGATTTTGCAAAAAGTGGAATGGTCCTGCAAGAGGGAGGAGCAAGTGCCTTCCATTAATCATGGATGGACTTTGCAAGAAGTGGATTGGTCCTGCGAGCGGGAGGAGTAAGTGTCTTCCACCAATCATGGATGGACTTTGCAAGAAGTAGAATGGTCCTGCGAGCGGGAGGAGCAAGTGTCTTCAACTGATCATGGGTGGATTTTGCAAGAAGAGGAATGGTCCTGTGAGCGGGAGGAGTAAGTGTCTTCCACTAATCATGGGTGGATTTTGCAAGAAGTGGAATGGTCCTGCAAGAGGGAGGAGCTTTTTTTCTACCATCCAGAAACTTCAATAAGTTGGCACGCGCTGTAAGCTCTCACGATGAAGCCAGCTTCTTGACAGCAAGATGGCAGGCTGACACGCGTGAACTAAATTTACTTAACTTTTTTGTATAAAAGTATAAAAGGAAGATAATGAAGGGTGAGCGAAAGGTCACAATGGATACGGTTCTTTGAAAGCGAAGCAGCAGGCAGAGACTTGCGAATTGAAGTGATGGAGTGGAGTGGAGTGGATTGAAGAGGAAGAGGCTTGTGGATTGAAGTGATGGAGATAAATTTAAATGAAGGGCAAGTAGGTGAGGTCAAATTAAATCCAACTCCATGAAAGCAAAGCGGCAGGCAGCAACTCGTGGATTGAAGTGGTGGAAGGGAAAAGGAATGAAGGGCAAGTGAGTGGTGATAATAAATGAGAAATGAGTGATAATAATAAATAAGTGAGTGATTATAGATGAATATAAATGAAGGGCAAGTGAGTGCTGTGTGAGCTACTGTGAGCTACAAGGGTCCAATGGCAGTGTGAGGGGCACATGCTAATTTCTTACAAGCAGGTGGCCCTGCTTGTGATCAAGATTACGCTCTTTTCATAAACAGGAGAGGCCCCCCAGACGTACGACATGTCGTGCTCATACTACTACTACCTAACCCCTACTAATATCTACTATGACGTGCTCATACCACTACTATCTAACTCCTACTACTAACCCCTACTATTACTACCTAACCCCTAAACCCTAACCCTAACCCTACCTAACCTAACCTACTAAACCCTAAACCCTAAGAAGTAAGCCATGTATACATGTAAATATAAATCATGTAGGCAGGAGAGGAGGTCATCCTTTAGCAAAAGTCACAAACAGGGGGAAACAAAGTTCTTTACAGCGAGGTCCAAGGAAGACTGTTGGAATGCTCGTCTGGAGGACTTCGGGTTCCCTTCTGTTTGTTGCTCAAAGATGGGACTAGATGTTGCTCAAAGATGGGACTAGATAATGCTCAAAGATAGGACTAGATGTTGCTCAAAGATGGGACTAGATGTTACTCAAAGATAGGACTAGATGTTGCTCAAAGATGGGACTAGATGTTGCTCAAAGATAGAAATAGATAGATGTTGCTCAAAGATAGGACTAGATGGGACTTCGGGTTCCCTTCTGTCTGTTGCTCAAAGATGGGACTAGAAGTTGCTCAAAGATGGGACTAGATAATGCTCAAAGATAGGACTAGATGGGACTTCGGGTTCCTTTTTGTTTGTTGCTCAAAGATAGGTGTTCTGCTGGGAGTGTCTTCAGAATGTGAAAAATGGCAAAACAAAAGGTAGCAATGGCCAAAAAACAATTGGTTTTTTTCATCGTGCATGAGAGTGGAGGAAGACAATGTGCGCCGACTATTCAAGGAGCTAATGCAAGGCCATGAAAGCCGTTGCAATCCATCAGAGGGGGTTATCTGGACAAAAGCCAAAACATGCTCCTTTTGGCATGAAAGGTGCAACTACTCACACGTCACTTCATCAAATTGTACCCAACCTAGCTTCAAACTGCTGCTGACTATTTAAGCTACCCGAGTTTGTGCTCAAATTTAGACAAGTTGCCCTGTGTACAGAATAACAGGACTAAAAGCACACGTCGTGCACTTGTACTCTAGATGGGTGCTTTCCAGGGGGAGTGACGCACTAATTTGCATATCTCGTCAACCTCTTGCTCTTTTTGCTCCATTACTTTTGCAATGATCTTAAATTATTGCAAGGACTCCAAAACACGAAAATCCATTCAATTAAATGCGCTGGTTGGTCAGATACAGATACAGCATATGGCTGCTCAAGAAGTAAGGTTCACGCCGCGGCCGAATAGGTATGGGCCCCCTAACTTGCTGAATTTAAGCATAACTGCTTTAAAATTTCAGAGCTAAGCTTGAAACCTGAAAGTTAGGGGGCCCATACCCTAGGAGCATGCAAAAAGTATACTCATTTTGGGCCTCAGATAACCCCCTCTGGCAATCCATCTTATTGAAGCTCCTACATGCACAGTATCTATCCTCTCTTTTTTCTTCTCTTGAACAGGCAGGGGACTTCTGCATGCTTATGTGTACATTTGGCAAGAAGCACATATATATACTGAAGCAAACACACATATGTATCTTTCAGTATATATTAGAAGTGTGTGTGCATAAGTTTAAGGCAACCCCTAGTTATGGGGACATCATCATGTTTTGCTGCATCAACATCAATACCTATATTTAGCCAACAGTAGGTCAAACTTTGTAGGTCAAACTTTGTACATAAAACTGTGTAAACACCAACAGTCAGACACAGCTATAATCACAGCACGCACGAGAGAATACAGAAGCACCCAAGCTCTAACTCACCGTCACATTCTATGCAGACAGAGGTGTACGCAGTTGATGCGTCAGACTGTGAATGCTGTGAGGTATAAGGAGGTGACTGCCGAGGTGTGCGCGGCCACAGGCAAGTGAGGTCCACACGGTGTAGGCCATCAGATGTGAGCGCCTGCGCGTCAGATGTGAGTATTTGCGCATCATATGTGAGTGCCTGCGCATCAGATGTGAGCACCTGCACATTAAATATCATATGTGAGCGCCTGCGCATTAGATGTGAGCGCCTGCGCATCAGATGCGAGCGCCTGCGCTTCAGATGTGAGCGCCTGCGCATTATATGTGAGCGCCTGCGCATCATATGTGAGTATTTACGCAATAATTGTGAACGCTTACGCATTATATGTGAGCACCTGCACATCATATGTGAGCGCCTGCGCATCATATGTGAGTATTAACGCATTAATTGTGAACGCTTACGCATCATATGTGAGCGCCTGCACATCATATTTGAGTATTTACGCATTAGATGTGAGCGCCTACGCATCAGATGTGAGCGCCTGCGCATCATATGTGAGTATTTACGCATCATATGTGAGCGCCTGCGCATCCGGAGAGGCAGTGTGCTGATAGGTGGACGTGCGCGTACATCTCTGTGGCTGTGTACTGATCTTTGTGCAGCTAATGCAGTCCCACTGTCATAGTGTACTGAGGTGAGTTTTTGTGTAATATGTAATTCTCTCTTGCTGCGTACTGATCTTTGTGCAGCTAATGCAGTCCAAATGTCATAGTGTACTGATAGGTGAGTTTTTATGTAATATGTAATTCTCTCTTGCTGCGTACTGATCTTTGTGCAGCTAATGCAGTCCAACTGTCATAGTGTACTGATAGGTGAGTTTTTATGTAATATGTAATTCTCTCTTGCTGCGTTCTGATCTTTGTGCAGCTAATGCAGTCCCACTGTCGTAGTGTGCTGATAGGTGAGTTTTTATGTAATATGTAATTCTCTCTGGCAGCGTGCTGATCTTTGTACAGCTAAAACAGTCCCACTGTCATAGTGTACTGATAGGTGAGTTTTTATGTAATATGTAATTCTCTCTGGCAGCGTACTGATCTTTGTGCAGCTAAAACAGTCCCACTGTCGTAGTGTGCTGATAGGTGAGTTTTTATGTAATATGTAATTCTCTCTGGCTGCGTACTGATCTTTGTGCAGCTAATGCAGTCCCACTGTCGTAGTGTGCTGATAGGTGAGCTTGTATGTAGAGTTGGCCAGAACCGTGTATATGCGCCGTATATGACCGTGTATTTGGTGATTTCCCTGCCAAGAATAACCTATATGCACCGTATATATAAGTAGGGTTGGCCAAAACCGTATGTATACACCGTATATTTGGTGATTTCCCTGCCAAAAACACCATATATACACCGTATATATATATGGTTCTGGCCAACCGTACTTATATCATATAAAAATACGTAATTTGTAATTCTCTCTGGCTGCACGATGCCCTTAATACAGCTTGAGCATCCCCACCGTGGCAGCGTGCTGAGAAATAGAAATATGTGAGAATCTCTGTGGCTGCACGCTGCCCTTTGTGCAGCTACAGCAGCCTTTGACATATCCGTTCAGGTTGTAAGCAAGATTGTGTGAGGCATCAAGAAACAGCGACCTCCAGCGACCTTGGTGGAACTCCGGCTGATGTGCGGGCTTGTTTGGAGTTATTTTCTTTGCTGACGCATGCTGATTCGACTAGCGCAGAGCACTTGTTTGAAGTCTTGTTCTGACGATGCATGCTGATTTGAATAGCGCAGAGCACTTGTTTGGATTCTTGTTTTGACGATGCATATGCTGATTCGACTAGCGCAGAGCACTTGCTTGGAGTCTTGTTTTGACGATGCATATGCTGATTTGGATAGCGCAGAGCACTTGTTTGGAGTTTTGTATTGACGATGCATATGCTGATTCGACTAGCTCAGAGCACTTGTTTGGAGTCTTGTTTTGACGATGCACATGCTGATTTGACTAGCGCAGAGCACTTGTTTGGAGTGTTGTTTTGACGATGCACATGCTGATTTGACTGTGCAGAGCATTTGTTCGATCATGGTTTTCCACCTGCCAACTCACACGCATGTTGGAATGCTTGGTTTGTGATGCATGACAAAATCGTTTGAAGGCCTGCTGCGGACATCTGATGACGCAGTTCCCAGCAGGCAGAGCAGCATTTGCACCCAAGCTGCACAAACAAGCTTGCACGGTGCTTTCAGGCTCTTGCGTTTCTGCTACTTTAGGAGGAAATGGCATCTCCATCTGCTGGCATGTAAGACGTCAGATATTAATCCAAATTGCCGTAAAACATTAATCCAGGGTTCATCAGTTCAGGGTTTGGTCAAAAGTTCGAGGACTTCCACAGGTTCGATAACTTTCACACATTTTACAAATGTGGACAGCGCCGTTAAAGTTTGGGTTGGAGCTCATCACACTTTTGAGTCACAGTCCTGAACAGTCTATAACAACTACAGGGGCGCTTTGCCCTGTTCATTCCAAAAACTTGTCCCACTCTTTCCTTATCGAACACCGCTTGCCAAAAACACTGCACCTACAACAATGATATATGCAAAAAATATGACTATGATTTGTACCAGGCCAGGGGTCACTCTTGGCTTTGTAGTTGCACTCTGGGGCCTCCTGTTTCAGCTCTACGTTGGTAAAAGGCCCCCTTACAAGCCCCCTTACAAGGTTCCCTTTTTTAGCTCTTAGATTGCCCCCTTATAAGACCCCCATACAAGGCCCCCTTACCAGGTTCCCTTTTTCAGCTCTTAGATTGCCCCCTTACAAGCCCCCTTACAAGCCCCCTTACAAGGTTCCCTTTTTCAGCTCTTAGATTGCCCCCTTACAAGCCCCCTTACCAGGTTCCCCTTTTCAGCTCTTAGAATCCCCCTTATAAGACCCCCATACAAGGCCCCCTTACCAGGTTCCCTTTTTCAACTCTACGATGGTTGCATTGTCCCAGTTCTGACCCTGATCTTTTCCCATGATCTGGGCCCTTTTCTTCTCCCATGATCTTGTCTTTGTGATCCAAACTAACCTACCTAAGCAGCTGGTTGCAACAGCTGAACATCCTGCTGCCACTCACTTAGAAGCTACCTTTCCTTGACGCCTTTATTTATCAAGAAATGCAATTAATCGTACCTCCAGCTTCACATCCACAGCTCCTGCAGAGGCGGCAAGTTTTGCAACCCTGCACACGTTTGGCACCACACATCATATTTGGCATCACACATCATGCTTGGAACCACAAGTTTTGCAACCCTGCGCACGTTTGGTACCACACATTTGGCATCACACATCATGTTTGGCATCACTAGTTTTGCAACCCTACGCACGCTTGGTACCACACATCATGTTTGGCACCACATATTTGGCACCACACATTTGGCACCACACATTTGGCACCACACATCATGTTTGGCACCACACATCATGTTTGACACCACACATCATGTTTGGCACCACACATTTGGCACCACACATTTGGCACCACACATCATGATATATTCAAGTTCAAGAGAGTGCATCATGTTTCATGCACACGTACCACTATTGAAATCACACTCTGTGTTTCATGCACACACACCTCCGTGAAAACCACACTCCAAATTTAATGCACACGCACCTGCACCCTAAATCAGTGTGCACCCTATGTTCACGCACCTGCACTAGAAATCACATGCCATGTCTCATGCACACGCACCCACACCCTAGAATAGTGTGCACCCTGTGTTTCACGCACCTGTGTTGGAACTCACTAGTGGTTACGTTGGACGCTTTCTTAGCTTGTGACCATGCAGCCAGTGCAGCGTCCCTCACAGGTCCTGCAGGCAACCCTCCCCCCGGTAGACCTACGTCGTTCGCCTGAGTAAGTGAGTCAATTGCATTGAAAAATTTGGTACAAGGGTTCCATGCTCACCAGGGCCTGCAGGCAACCCTCCCCCTGGTAGACCTACATCGTTCGCCTGAGTAAGTGAGGCATTTGCATTGAAATTTTTAGTACAAGGATTCCATGCTCACCAGGTCCTGCAGGCAACCCTCCCCCCGGTAGATCTGCATCGTTCGCCTGAGTAAGCGAGGCATTTGCATTTTAGAATTTGGTACGAGGATTCCATGCTCACCATGTCCTGCAGGCAACCCTCCCCCTTGTAGACCTATGTCGTTTGCCCAAGTAAGTGAGACATTTGCATTTAGAATTTGGTACGAGGATTCCATGCTCACCAGGGCCTGCAGGCAACCCTCCCTGTGTTAATTTCATTTGCCTGAGTAAAATGGTTTGCCTGTGTAAAATGTATTTTAGTACGAGTTCCATGCTCGAGCAAATGGGACAAGTCGTGATCACCTGTTTATTAATTGTAGTAGTAAGTAGTAGTAACATTGTAGTAGTAAATTGTAGTAGTAGAATTGCAGTAGAAAGATTTAAGGGTGCCTTGCCCGCACAGTAGGGTTGGCTAGAACCATACATTTATACACTAACATTGTGTATGACTATATGTAGGGTTGGCCAGAACCATACATTTATAGGTATATACGGTGTACATGCGGTATTTTTGGCAGGGAAATCACCATACATACGGTCATATACGGTGCAGATATACGGTTCTGGCCAACCCTAACTATATGACTGTAAGTTTGGTCA
>Ga0307947_1000243_pt1 | contig 35566 bp, 36 predicted proteins | sample OrgLakmetagen232_FD_201840 | JGI IMG/M metagenome (GOLD analysis project Ga0307947, IMG submission 201840) | Saline water microbial communities from Organic Lake, Antarctica - #232 | ecosystem: Environmental > Aquatic > Non-marine Saline and Alkaline > Saline | place: Antarctica: Organic Lake...
CCATCACCACCGTCGCAGCCTGCAAAACAGCCCTCTGCCTGGCCCTTTCAAAATTCCTTTACCACCTTGCGCACTTTGCAGGGCATCCTGATGTCCATCACCATCACCACCGTCGCAGCCTGCCAAACAGCCCTCTGCCTGGCCCTTTCAAAATTCCTTTACCACCTTGCGCACTTTGCAGGGCATCCTGATGTCCATCACCATCACCACCGTCGCAGCCTGCGAAACAGCCATCGGCCTTGCTCTCTGTGTGACGTACTTCCACCTGCGGTCTGCCACGGACGTGGAGACCCTGAACTTCCTGAAGTAAATGTCCTGGCTGCCTCTTAGGCGAGTCAGCTCGAATGCCTCCATCTTCAGAATTGTTTAGATCAGGACTGGAGGTGCTCTGCACCAGCGGAGTTGTTGTTCCTTTCTTTCAGGCCAACATGCCTCAATTGCTTCCGGCACTGAATGAGCTTATGACAGTGGCTATGTGTTTTCTGCCCTTGATGCTAGCAAGTAAGCCTGTGGCAGCTGCTGATGGCTTTTCACTTCTTTGTGTATTTAATAGGAGTGCTGCTTCGTTTTACCTCCTCCGTTCTTTGAATTCAGTGTGAGCATCTGACTCTGTAAAATATACTTTTTGCAATCACTAAATTGTCAACCAAAGATCACGTCTCAGCCTCAGTGCCCTATTTTAATCAAAGAGAAATGTCCCTTTTACATGCACGCCTGAATCAGCATAAGTAAGGAGTAGTGAAATGGTTTTTCCCCTGGCTAACAGTTCTAGCACATAAGGTAAGGTTTTGGATTACAAAGGCCTCCAGCCTAGCATGGCTGCTCAACCTATACCTAGGTCCCAACAAATAAATCAATCAAAAAGATTGACAGCTGCACTAATAAATTTGTAAACTTCTGAATTATGTTGAAAAACAAAACCTTTGATATCACCTTCAGAAATATTATCAAATAAGTGGATGAATTGGTGCCGTAAATGTTCGGTACCGATACATGAAAAAATGACGTGCTTCTCATCTTGAATATAAACCCCGTTTTCACACAAATTGCAAACACGTGCACTCCTGTCCGGACTCCTGCCATATAAACCATTTTCACACATCAACCCATGTCCTCGAATCCTGAACCGAGCTACGTTCCTCATGACACTTTTGCTCAGAGCCGTCTTCAAATACTCCGGCAAGACAAATGGTGCACGTGCATCAGAAGCCGGTCTCTCAGGCAGAGCAAACCAGTTGTGATACACAGACTTTTTTAAACGAGAGCAAGGGTCTTGACCATGTGCCTCTCTCCAAACTGCCTGATGCCTAATCTCAAGTCTATGCGCAAATTAGAAATATTCAGCTTCGCTCCTGCAATGTAATAGTTCACTTCTGTATACAGTGCCTTTCTGCAAATCACCAAAAGCATCCTTAATCTGTCTCCTAGTCCAACCATTAGAAGCACCAGAATTCCCAACGGAAAAGTTTGCTTTAATAACATTGCGTTAAGTAATGCTGTTCGAATTAGCCATCCTGCCTGTTTCAAGATTTGACAGCTGACCTGAACCAGTAAAATTGCAAGGGTTCCTGCGCGCATTCTCAAAGCACACACCAGTTTGCAGAAGTAGATTTTATTCCCAAAACACTCTTCAAAAACGCCATGTGTGCGATTAAGGTTACATCCCTATATATGCCTCAGGGGCATCTGAGCGGAAGCTTGGAAAAAAGCCTGTAACAACACCTATCTAAACTAAAAGGGGGAAGCGTCTATGATAAGCAAGAGAAAGAGACGGAACAAAAGGTATAGTCCAAAGTGGCTCCTTTTCCTTAATTCATGTGGAAAGTGGCTTTCACTGCTTGCGTGGTTTTTCCTTTTTCTGGTTTAGAGAAAAACAGGAGAGTCAAGTATGGCTTAAGAACTAGCACTTAAATCTTATGATGTTCCGAATCATCCAAATTTCCCCCAGTTGCTAGCCTAAGAGCTGACTTGCGCCGTCCAGCCTATATCCAGCTCAACAAAATCAGCAAGCAAGAAATCCGCTATTTATGACAGCGATAAATGCATTCATCATAATCATAGCTCTTGCCTCTCCCCTCCCTTCGATGCCTCTGGGTCATGCTCCTCTCCACCCCTGAGCTCCTGTCCCCCCTGCTGCTCTGCACCCCCCTGCTCCTGCTCTCCCTCGTGCTTTTGCACCTGTTCTTCCCCTCGCTCTCTCCCTTGCTCTTGTTCCTGCCCCTGCTGGCCCTGCCCCTGCTCACTAGTTGCCATACCTGTTGCGCACTCAGAGGCCTCAGGATTACAGCCAGGGTACACCTGAAAAGGAGGAACAGGCAGTGCGTTTTTAATGAGCGTGTGTGTGTATGTGTGGGATGGGGGGGAGGGGGGATACGCCTGGAAAGGATTACAGCAAGTCATCTTTGCAAAACGTTTGGAACAAGCATGAGTAACGGCACAGGCAACCCACTCACCCACACCCACACCCAGACCCAGACCCACACCCACACCCACACCCACACCCACACCCACACCCACACCCACACACCCACACCCACACCCACACCCACACCCACACCCACACCCACACCCACACCCACACACCCACACCCACACACCCACACAAGAAACTTGCGCAAATTGTCCCAACCAATACTGCTACAAAAAGAGCGAACACATGCACCCACCTTGCGCATGTCACTCCAGCCAGCACTCTCGTAACAGGCACACCGCTGCCTGGGCTGCCCGTTTGTTCCTTCTAAGGGCTGCCTGATAAGGACGCGAGGGTGCCATCCATTGTCACACCACACAGTCCCACCTGCACACACACATGCACACACACGCGCACACACACACACATACACACAAACACATCCGAGGTACACAAGTTTCAGATTGAGGTGTGCAACCCAAGTAATTAAAACAATGAGGGCAAAGCTGCACGGCAGAGAGAGGGAGAGGGAAGAGAGAGCAACAGTAAATCACTTTTGACCACTCACATTGTACAGGGAAACCTGTAAATATGGTCATTTACGATTGAAACACTTATAGGTCAACCAAGCGCGGCGTCACACGAGTTGTTCAGGATTACATCGTTAAAAGCGCAGCCTGGACATGAAGCCGGATAAACCTTCGGTACTAACCCCCAGACTTCACAAGCTATGCTCCAAGGATTGTGCAGCACCGCATCAATTGCACCACATCCACGTGATCCCCATGAAGGACAGAAGGAGCCCTTTGCACCCCCCTCCAAAGTTGACTATTAAAGAAACGCTTCCAGGAGCATGCAGGCCACTGCATCCATTTCCTGACTATCTGATCCCATGAAATACCCTTTCCCTTCAATTGCTCATCAGGTGAAATGAGTTTCCCCTTGAGGTCCCCTTGATGGAGTACTCAAAAAGTGAAACGAGTTTCCCTTTTAGGTCCCCTTGATGAGATACTCAAGTAAAATGGGTTTCCCCTTGAGGTCCCCTTGATAAGATACTCAACAAGTGAACCTAAAGAACAAGACAATTCCTAGTCCATGCCGAGAGAGCTAGACTTCCCTCACATTGTTCCTTTTTCCACTGGAGCATTTGTACAAAAGTTGTGTGCTTTCCCCAAAAGCAAGGCATCACGTCTCTTGAGGTAACACAGGCCTGTAGATAGCAGGCAGGTTGCATACCCGCATACATAGGGTTGGCCAGAACCATATATATGCGGTGTACTTACGGTATTTTCGGCAGGAAAATCGTCATATACACACATATATATACGGTTTATATATAATATATAACATGTACGGTTCTGGCCAATCCTACACATAAATGCAGCCAGACCCCACTTCTGGGCAATCCTACACATAAATGCAGCCAAATCTCACTTCTGGCCAATCCTATACATAAATGCAGCCAGACCCCACTTCTGGCCAATCCTACACATAAATGCAGCCAGACCCCACTTCTGACCAATCCTATACATAAATGCAGCCAGACCCCACTTCTGGCCAATCCTACACACAAATGCAGCCAGACCCCACTTTTAGCCAATCCTACACATAAATGCAGCCAGACCCCACTTCTGGCCAATCCTACACATGATTGCAGCCAGACCCCACTGATGACCTGTGCTGGTGGAATAGCAAACAAAGCAGGTTCGACAGAGACGCATGCTAATTTACAACCAATATGTCAGTCAATTATACATACCCCGACTTTAAGTACAACATAGATCTAACCGGAGAGGAAAGGACTACATGTCTTGCAAAGGTGACGGAAACTCGCACCTGTGGCCTCATTCCATCGCACATTGCATGCCACAAGCTTTGCATCAGCCTCCTTGATTTTCTCCTCATCTGTTTTTGCCCTGAGTGCCTGCGTGAGTGGCACACGGTACAATAATGAAAATCAAGTGCCTGCGTGAGTGGCACTTAGTTTAGTAATGAGGATAGAGTGCCTGCGTTTTAAAGTGGCACACAGTACATAAGGTAGTGAGGGTGAAGGTGAGATTCTGGAATTACAACTGTTTTGCAAGTCAAAAGAAACACAGATGATAAGCTGTACGCCACCATCCTCAAAAAAGGTATGGTGCAAGTTTCCAATGCAAGCCAAACAAGGGAGTTGCTGCACTCATTATTTTGATAAGCTGGATCCAAGGTGCGTTGTACGTTGTACGAGAGCTGATTCGAACGAGAGGGTTGCCGCGCTCAATAATTTGATAGGCTGGACTCAAGGTGCATTGTATGACTCAGACACGAAATGGTTTGTTTCTTGACATCTTGTCATCTTGACAGTTGAGGAATAGGGTTGGCAAGATCTGTATTTATACACCGTATATGACCGTATATTTGTGGTATACCGTACTGCGCTTTTAGTATTGCAAGGCCTACTTTTTGCGAGGTGCCAGGTATTTGGTGATTTTCCTGCCAAAAAAAACGTATATACACCGTATATAGGTATATGGTTCTGGCCAACCCTGTTGAGGAAGTAGCAATGTAGGAGAAGGTCGTGCAGGCAATAAAGCAAACCTTAAGTAAGCTCACACCAGAGGAGAAAGAATCATTTCCGTGATAGGATGAAGATGGAAGCAGTGCTGCTCATTCCCCTCCATACTTCTCAGCACATGAACATACTTCTCAGCGCATGAACATACTTCTCAGTGCATGAACATACTTCTCAGCGCATGAACATACTTCTCAGCGCATGAACAATGAACATACTTCTCAGCGCATGAACATACTTCTCAGCGCATGAACAATGAACATACTTCTCAGCGCATGAACATACTTCTCAGCGCATGAACGATGAACATACTTCTCAGTGCATGAACATACTTCTCAGCGCATGAACAATGAACATACTTCTCAGTGCATGAACATACTTCTCAGCACATGAACATACTTCTCAGCGCATGAACATACTTCTCAGCGCATGAACGATGAACATACTTCTCAGTGCATGCACATACTTCTCAGCGCATGAACAATGAACATACTTCTCAGTGCATGAACATACTTCTCAACGCATGAAAAATGAACATACTTCTCAGTGCATGAACATACTTCTCAGCGCATGAACGATAAACATACTTCTCAGTGCATGAACATACTTCTCAGCGCATGAACATACTTTTCAGCGCATGAACAATGAACATACTTCTCAGCGCATGAACATACTTCCCAGTGCATGAACATACTTCTCAGCGCATGAACATACTTCTCAGCGCATGAACAGCACGACCCACACCGAGATATTGTCCCTACTGTGCCTGAGATATCTATTCTCTAGCACCCAACAGACAGCACAATAAAATAAACCAATTGGGACCTGCTTCTTACACCTACTGCACCTGAGCAATCCGTTTTCCAGCATTTTCACCACCCAACAGACGTCATAACAAAAAGAGACAATTGATCAGCACAACAGGCACGCTGCCTTTTTTGTTTATCTTCATTTCCTTGCACTCAAACAACAAACAGCGCAGCAAAGACGCCTCCTCTCCACCAAACAAGAGATGTTTGCTTTGTTGCACACGAGGGATGAACGCCTCCTGACTGAAGCACAGGCACCCGCTAATGTGCACACGACAGGAAACGACCACGCAGCTCACCTCTTCCTTTAGCTCATCAGTGCAGATGTTTGTTTTGTTGCACACGAGGCATTTATGCCTCCTGACTGAAGTACGGGCACCCACTAATGCAGCACAGGCACCCGCTAATGTGCACAAGACGGGGGAAGACCAAGTAGGGCAGCACACCTTTTCCTCCAGCTTAATCAGTGCAGATGTTTGCATTGTTGCACGCGAGGGATTAATGCCTCCTGACTGAAGCACAGGCACCCATGAATTTGCACACGACAGGAAACGACCAAGCAGATCAGCTCACCTTTTCCTCCAGCTTAATTAGTGCCGGCCGCATCCTTCGATGCATGTCCCAAAAGCGGCCCATGAGACGCCCTTTGAATTTGTAGACCTGCGCAGTTGCAGGTGATTTCACTGTTGAAGTGCTGTGTTGGCGCACCACTGCTTCCTTTCTCCTTGTTACATATCCCAAAATGGCCAACAACCCCTCCTTGTTACATATCCCAAAATGGCCCACGACACGCCCTGCAAACTTGTAGGCCCGAGCAGTTGCAGGTGCAGGCAGTCACGTCAATCTGACCAGGAGAGCCACGCAGTCACGTCGATATGACCAGGAGAGCCACTCTAAGGCAGTCACGTCGATCTGAACAGGAGAGCAACTCTAAGGCAGTCACGTCGATATGACCATGAGAGCCACACTAAGGCAGTCACGTCGATATGAACAGGAGAGCCACTCTAAGGCAGTCACGTCGATCTGAACAGGAGAGCCACGCAAAGCAACGCTTCACGACTTGCTTAAGAGCGTAACTACGTGTTCAAGCATAGCTACGTGTTCAAGCATAGCTACGTGTTCAAGCGTAGCTACATATTCAAGTGCAGCTGCGTGTTCAAGCATAGTTATGTGTTCAAGTGTAACTACGTGTTCAAGCATAGCTACGTGTTTAAGTGCAGCTGCGTATTCAAGCATATCTTCATGTTCAAGCGTAGCTACATATTCAAGCGTAACTAAGTGATCAACAGCACACGCTTTTGCGTGGTTGACTACAGCTGTGTACATAAGTGGCGCAGCTTTGCAAATAAAGGGCACGCACGCCTTCGGCAGCGGCACTGCGGAAATTCAAGAGGTGTCTTTGAAAGTTGCACACTTGTGAAGCAGTATCCCTGAGCGGTCAAAGAAGCTGAACTCCCGCTTCTGCTTTTTTTCTGCTTGCTTTCGTTTGCAGTGTGAGAGGGATGTGCGTGTAATCTGTGTTTAAGGACTTGTGTACAAAGAAGCAGATCAAAACGGTAAGGTTTGTGACGACAGTGGCGCAAAGCTTCCCAGAAAGGGCCTGCATACGCTGGGAAGTGCGCATTCGCCTGTGCTCACTTTAAGCTCCTTCTTTTTTTGAGTCAATCATCTGGCAACTCCTTCAACTTGTTACTTCAAGCTCCTTCTTTATGTGAGTCAATCATATGGCAACTCCTTCAACTTGTTGAGTTGTGCTCCCTTCCTCCCCTTCCTCCCAAGATTCTGCTTATTGCTATACTTGCCCAACACCATTTGTCGCGTGAGGGGCTATTTCCCCTTTTGGCTTGCAGCGCAAATTGATTGAGCCAGGCTCCTCCGCCCCTCCACCCCTCATCACTTACTTAATTCACTCTCTCCGAGAGTGTATAATGACCTCTCTGAGAGAGGCAGTGGTAACTACCATGCACTCGCAAGCCCTCACACCACGCACCTCACCGGGTGCCTTCTGTAAAGGACAACGCATCAACGAGGCGCACATCCTTTTTCAACAATCCAGACAACTAATCCATACGCACACGCACAAAGGGCAATGCATCAACGAGGCGCCCATCCTTTTTCAACAATCCAGACAACTAATCCATACGCACACGCACAAAGGGCAATGCATCAACGAGGCGCCCATCCTTTTTCAACAATCCATACAACTAATCCATACGCACACGTACACCTCCTCAACCCCCACACATCTCACCGAATGCCCTCTGTAAAAGTCACGCCACCGTACTAACGAGGCACACTGTTCCTCGTCAAAGCTGTCGGTTTCGTCGTTGAGGTCGTTCTTAAAGTCGCCTGCAGATGCAAGTAGTACAAATACACGGAACAAGCTTGTGTGCTTCTCGCTTGCTGGTGTGAAGTACGGAATTGTGCTTGCAGCCACATGCAGCATGTTGTGCCAGCAGCTTGAGCAGACAGTGGGTTGTGTGTTGTGTATGCAAGCAGCTTGAGCAGACAGAGGTTGTGTGTTGTGTATGCAAGCAGCTTGAGCAGACAGTGGGTTGTGTGTTGTGTATGTATGCAAGCAGCTTGAGCAGACAGAGGTTGTGTGTTGTGTATGCAAGCAGCTTGAGCAGACAGAGGTTGTGTGTTGTGCCAGCAGCTTGAGCAGACAGTGGGTTGTGTGTTGTGTATGCAAGCAGCTTGAGCAGACAGAGGTTGTGTGTTGTGTATGCAAGCAGCTTGAGCAGACAGAGGTTGTGTGTTGTGCCAGCAGCTTAAGCAGACAGAGGTTGTGTGTTGTGTGTGCAAGGGTATATCATCGTGAAAGCGCACATGTGTAAGGTTGACCAGAACCGTATATGTACTCCATATATCACCGTATGTATGATAATTTCCCTGCTAAATTTACCATACATACACCGTATATACGTATGTATGTATGGTTTTGGCCAACCCTACACGTATATAAAGTATCAGCAACTCTAACGCACAACAAGCCGTGCAAATGCTGATGGATGTTTGCATGCCTAGTGATGCATTTTGTGTTAATATTGCGTTTTCATACACTGTGCAGCGTGTGTGTCCAATTGCACGCACGCCTGTTACAGCATACACGCCAACCCGCGACATGCTTTTCATTTTACCAATGGATCAATACTCTGCACCTAGCGCACCTGTGATGTAGGATTTTGTTGCATCTTTGCCTAGGAAGAAAGAGTAGCCATCAGCTCCTGTATTTATAACAAGTGTCGTGTGTTATGTGGGTCACAGCTTAGAGTACAGCTTGCGGTAGTTAGGTAGTACAACTTGCAACACACCGACCCGAGCATGAACTGACCGCAACCCCTCAAACTAACTCTAAACTCCATGGCAGACTAGCAAGTGCTTTATTGTAGCTACAAGCAGCTGCTACAAGGAAAAGGTACTCCAAAATTTGACTATCCTCGATAAACAGCAACATCTGGCCAACCTCCTCACCAGAGAGAAACATACACTTTATGCACACACACACTCACCCACACCCACCCACACACACACATACACACACACACACACATACACACACACACACACACATATATATACACACACACATACACACACACACACTTACATCATCATCATGCAACACACATCATGCAACACGATGGTTGTGCTCTCACCGTATTTATCCTTAGCGGCGCTGACATCGTAAACCTCTCCTAGTAGCGCTAAGTACAGAGGCGAGTTGTGTTCCCCAGTGAAAAGCTTAAGCTCTTCCTCCGAAAACATGCGCTTTTAGGAAAACAGTGCAGGTGAGGTATGAAGCTAATGGAGCGGTACAGTGCGTGTGCCTCAAAATTGTCATTTGCTTGCACGTAACCTAGCCACTAGGTTGCCTCAGGTAGCCCTCGTGCACAAACACAGCACGCCACACTCACTGTGCTTGGGCTCTCCTCTTTTAAGTAGTAGAACAGCAAGCCAAAGAGGGTTGACACGATGGCGATTAACACGAGGAGTTCCCCGGGTATTCTTGGCATGCTCCTTTGCTTGGCCTTTGGTTGATGTGCCTGATGCTCTCTAACTCCCTCAGCAACAGGTTCATTAGGGTGCTCATCCATTACAGGACCATCAACCTTTTCTGTTCCGTTTCTTTTCTTCATTTCGCAGCCGTGCTATGCATACCAATGTAAAATGTAAGATATTCGGAAATTTTTGAATGTATTTTTTGGATTGATCTGAAAAGCTTTCGCACAAAAATGCAATTAGGAAGAAAAGGCACTGCATCTTGATGGCGAAGTTGATCCAGGAGAAGGTGAGCTGCCCATTTTCCTGAGTGTGGTCGTGTCCTGAACACTGAACACACGGTGTACGTAAATGTTTCTGTTGAATTCGTCGGCACCTGTGACGCTCTGCAGCTGGCAGCGCGCTCTTGTCTGAGTAGCGGTAGTTTGTCTCGGCGGTGTGCGCACGCTAGTATGCATGATATGTTTGAATCACCTGCCGCCCGTTATTCGCAGAGCATCTGCTCATTCTCATCATCATGGTGCCATGGGTGTCATGGAAGTATTGCTGTTAAACAAGATTGCATCATCAGCATGCAGTAATTTGCGTTCCGAAGCATCTTAGCCGCCGCCGCCTTATCAAAGTGCTATTAAACATCAGTAATCGCGACCACCAGCAGCTTGCTGATGACATACTGCACATCATGTTATGTTACGTAAGGTGCATGGGCTGTGGGAGAAGGTTCGCAGAAACGAATCTGCTGCCCTCAAATTAAGGTCCCTTTGCTTAATTATCTAGCACAATGCACTTCAAGTGTACATGCACACATCATGACAGCATTAAACTGGCAGGCTTCCCCTTACAGGTGATGAGTATTGGACACACACGCACGTGCAATTCACTGTTTTTCCAAACAACACAACTGTCCATGTTGCCTGCTATGCCTGCAGTTCAGTGTCGTTGCCAAGGCAGGGGAGGGCACCTATGGCATTGTCTACAAAGCTATCAACAGAAAGGACCCCCTTCAGGTGGTGGCCATCAAGGAAATGCGTCACGATGAACAGGTGAGTGTATATCTTTTTCTAATTTTCAAATCTTGATGCATAATTAAAGGAGAAGGAATGGATGAGGTCCGTGTTGTTGCGCAGTTGTGCGCCACAAACAGTTGTAGGGTACTTTTGAAGCAACAGGAGGTGCATGCCTACTCGCACAGGCAGACAAACAGTTGTAGGGTACTTTTGAAGCAATAGGAGGTACATGCCTACTTGCACAGGCAGACAAACAGTTGTAGGGTACTTTTAAAGCAATAGGAGGTGCATGCCTACTTGCACAGGCAGACAAACAGTTGTAGGGTACTTTTGAAGCAATAGGAGGTGCATGCTTACTTGCACAGGCAGGAGCGTCACCCCATCATATAAACGCTGTTTATCTCATTTGCTTGCTGGCAGGAAGAGGGAGTGCCGAGCAGTGCGCTGCGAGAGATTGCTCTGCTGCTTGAGCTTGATCATCCCAACGTCGTCAAGTGCGTAGATTATATATAGGGTGACAAAAGTGCGTAGATTATATGAAGGTTGACAAAAGTGCGTAGATTACGTGAAGGGTGACAAAAGTGCGTAGATTATGTGAAGGGTGACAAAAGTGCGTATTTCATATGACGAGTGACGAGGGTATGCTCAGTGACCCACAAGGTTGTGCTGCAAGAGAGCACAAACTTGAGGGAGGCGCCTATTGCAAGGATGTCGCACTCATGTAGCAACCCTAAACAACATTAAATATGACTAAAGGGACGGCGCTTGAGAGGTATCAAGCTGCTTTAAGTATGTGGCCTGTGCACTGCTTGGGCACATCAAGCACTTGCAGCCAAAAAAAAATTCGCGTGGATGGGCATTTGAAATGTGCAGCAACGACGTCGATTCTTTATACTTTCTTGTGTACTCTCTTTTATATTACGGCTGTTTTTATTAACAGCAGCTAAACATCTAGTGTTTTATGTTACTCATATATTTCTTGTGTAAACCCCTTGCTGCCATGTCCAGGCTTCACAAAGAAGTTGTTTGGTTAAAACACTGCCAACCCTTTGTAGGTGTGAACAAGAAACAGCTTACACACACGCATGCACACACACGCACACACACATATGTGTAGGCTGCACGATGTGGTGAATGATCTGAAGCAGCATCGCATGTACCTTATATTTGAGTACCTGGACGGGGACTTGTACCGGCTAATGCAGGTGAGATGCTGCTTTCACATAGACGTTTCACCAAGCGAGCTCCTCTTTTGAGATTGTGTTTTGTTTGTGTTACAATCGTGTGGGCATGTCAGTGTAAAAAATTGCATGTTATTTTTTCTTGCATAATGTGAAGAGGCTGACTGCTGTTGTGAGGTGAGCTGCTTGCTGCATAGAGTCTTGCCAAAACAGGTTCAAGCAAGTTGCTGGCAGAGGCCTGAATGACTGGAGGTAAATAAAGCTATGCAGGCAGTGAAAACCACTCCCCATCAAATAAGGAGCCACTTTGGTACCGGGCACCGTACGGTGCAACTTTTGCAGCTTGCAGTCCTTCAAGTCTACTCGATTGCCAATAACTAACACAATGCAACACAGACGAATCTGGCCGCTTTTTTTCTAGTCTACTCGATTGCCAATAACTAACACAATGCAACGCAGGCGAATCTGGCCGCTTTTTTTCAAGTCTACTCGATTGCAAATAACCAACACAATGTAACACAGGCAAATCTGGCCGCTTTTTTTCAGTCTACTCAATTGCAAATAACCAACACAATGTAACACAGACGAATCTGGCCGCTTTTTTTCAAGTCTACTCAATTGCAAATAGCCAACACAATGTAACACAGACGAATCTGGCCGCTTTTTTTCAAGTCTACTCGATTGCAAATAACCAACACAATGTAACACAGACGAATCTGGCCGCTTTTTTTCAAGTCTACTCGATTGCAAATAACCAACACATACAATGCAACACAGGCAAATCTGGCCGCGGTTTTTCAAGTCTACTCAATTGCAAATAACCAACACAATGCAATACAGGCGAATCTGGCCGCTTTTCAGTCCGATTCCAGGCTTGCCAAGGTGTGTTGCAGGTTACTTTTATGAGGCTGTGGAGTATAGAAATGTTTTGTAGGCCCTTCAAATGAGTCTTGGCACAACTGTCTTTGCCTACCACGCATTTATGCAACTTTAAGTCTGCCTACCAGCCTCCTTGCCTGCTTTGTCGTAGGAAGACCGCGTTGTGAATCCACTGAAAAACCATAGTTGATTGACTACCATAATAAATTGGATTGTACGATAAGGAATTGTATTGTCTATGTAGATTAATCTGCATTCACCCCTCACCAATAGCGCTTATATCCATCACTCAGAAGACTGAAGGGACATACAATGTGGGAAGTGCTATCACTGCCTCCTTTTTCTTTTCCTTTTCTGGTGGGGGCAACGACATCAGGGCACATTGTGTGCTGCATATTCTATCAAATCTCTCCTTCTTTCTGTCTGATTTCCCATCATCATCATTGAGAGGAACTGCATGTAGGATGCATTAGGCAGAGCAATGCTAGATGTACTTGTGCAGCATCTCGATGAAAACATGATGGCATGTGCAAACCTCTGCTTGCAGTACTACACATGGCAGATGCTGCGTGGCTTAGAGTACCTTCACAGCAGAAGGTACAAAGCCTCTCTGATACGGCTAGCACAACTGAAGCTGTTAAACTTTTTGAGCGCAAAGCTCTAACGCGTCTCCTATCAATGTAAAATGGTAATGTGATAAAGCCGCTCACACTTTGCAATCGATGTAATACTGACTTGCAAGATGGTTGAATATCATGGTTTTTTACACCGATAGACCCTCCTACATTTGTGTGCGTACACACACATGTACACAGACCTCTGTACTCAGGGTAATAACACGCACACAAGGTGATCCCTCGTATAGAGTGAACATACACACACATACACACAAATGGTCAGTCACACGTACCGGGAAATCACAGGGTGGTAATACACACACAAAACATGCACGCACACAGGATAATTCATCGTGATCTGAAGCCTCAGAACCTGCTCATCGCACGCAAGGGCAACGTGCTAAAATTAGGAGACTTTGGTGGGTCGTGCAATGTAGAATCGGTTCGGTAGAATCAGTAGGGTATGCTTCCCATGCAGGCAGGGTGTGAGGCCATATATACCCAGAGAAAATATAATTCCACTCTTAGTATGGCGGTCTGTATAACGTTATAGTTTCCGGAATCAGAAAACATAGAGCAAACTCAGGAAAGCCAGAGTTTGAAATAGTCAAGGTCCCTAAACTTTCAGTGACTCTAGACTATGAGGGCAGACAGCCCTACCTGGAAAGCCAGCTTGAGCCAGAAGAGCTGCTCAGGCGTACATTGTTTGCCACGAATAGTCCTTGCCAGGTATGGCAGTTTCTGTGTAAGGATGAGGATTACGTGTTTTTTACTCAACATATTCTAGTACAAACACCAGCAATGGATTTCGATGGTCTTCAAACAGTAAACTTGCTCAACGGAAAAACTGTGTAGTTTGCACAGCACGAACTCCATTTTCTGCTGCCAAATCTTGATCATAACATGCTGCCAATCTTTAAATCATAGCAGATGCCCACAGCACTGAGTTGAGTGCTTTATGATGTTTTGCAGTACAAAAAAAGTTTGCCAAGATTCAAAGTTAATGTACCAAGTGGTAGGTGAGATCTCGAGTTTCTGCCATTTTTTTTTAAGACAAACAAGTAGCAAAAGGGGTGGCCAAATGGCGAACAATCTTAATCCTATGTCGGGTGGGGGCAATGTTGAGTTGATGTGCAAAACAAGCAAGTACTCATCACTGGATAAAGCTCCAGCGCAGAAAGCAAGGTGTTGCGGGGTAATTATCAAATATATCATGAGCAATTCCTAACCTTCGTGCTTCTGCTGAAAAGTGCCCCTGAGCAACTGCTCAACGTGTCTATTTGCACCCAAAAATTGTTTATATGCACCTATTCCTCAGTCACCCGTGTCAAACCAGAGCTGTGGATTTTAAGTGCATACAAGTGGTGCATACATATGCCAGAGGGAGAGTGAAGCACCAAGCAAAATTTATGCAGGCAGCGAGGTTTCTCACAATCCACTAAAGTATGTTGAGAAAACCAGAAGACTTTTCTACCTGGGAATGAGAGTGTCCGTTTAAGATGAAAGATCCACTTTATGATGTGCTGCATGTTTCAACATTTTGCAGTATGCCCCTTTTCCACCGCAGCTTGAACAAAAAGAGCCGAGGAGGATCTGATGGGTTGCAAGCTTGGTCTGACACCGGATATACCTACCATTTAATGGTGTGCTGCATGTTTCAGAGTTTTACCATTCCATTCCAATTGTTATGTGCAGGTCTTGCTCGAGCCACAGGGATGCCCATAAGAGGCCTCAGTCCTGAGGTAAGAAGAAAATGTTTGCTTTTGTGGGGGCTGGCTCAAGTGAGGCCTGCATGCAAAGCATTCCTTGTCGCACGCTATCTGTAGCAGCACGGACTTTGGCTTTTGCTGAAAACAATGCAACATCGAGTTGCATCGAATTGCATCGAATTGCATCGAATTGCAAAGGTAAAGACGGACCATTTACGTTTTTTTGGGGAGGAGGTCACGTAAGCAGTAACAGGATCTCCACATTAGACGATGACAAAGGAGCTTCTTGGATACAGCTTGTTGTTATGCCAGCATTAAATGTGACCGCCTTTCTTAAATCATTTAATCCCAGCTCCAGATGAAAAGGCCTTTATAAGAATGATTGTTTTGGTGCAGTGAGCCTTTTATAGGTCCTGGCCTTTTCATGTGCAAAAAACCTCAGGTTGACGATAAGTATGATACGACGCATGTAGATCGTAAGCTGAGGCACACAATGCTGCAGCAGCGCAAAGATCAAGTACTAGTACAGTATACAGGATGCAGCACACAAAGTAAGAGAAAAACTACACAGGCAGTGGCAGCCACTCCCCACATTAACTTAATAAAAGGAGCCATTGTGGTATCACACTACATTGCAAGAAGTCTGAGTGATACAAAATAAGTCCTTACACATTAATGCTGTAAAATGTTCGTAGATGTAATGCTGAAAATATTTGTAAAAGTGTTGGTGCGTTGGTTCGCATGTTGTTGCCACGCACCTGCTAGCAATGCGTGACAGCCTTTTACTTGGCCACTGTTGATGTTAAATTAAGCCAGGTTTTTATTAAGGGCGGTTTACATAGGTGGAGGGAAGACTGCAAACTCCCCACTACGAGGCTGGAAAACCGAAACATATGGAATGAAAAGAGGGCAGAAGAGGCAGGCTGGAAGATTAAAAAAGCAGGAGAGGCAGCGAGGAGACAGAGCCTCTTCTCATTTTACAAGACAAACAATTGCTGAATGTTTGCAGGTGGGGCTCTGGCTAGTGTGAGCATATCAATTGAGAGCCATCCCTTAATGCACGCTGGGATTCATCAGCGTAGACGTTTGCTTTTACTTTCCGCAGGTGGTGACAATCTGGTATAGGTCGCCAGAGCTTCTTCTGGGATACAAGACTTACACAGCGGCAGTGGATATTTGGTGAGCGGTAATGTTGCTGCAGACTGTGTGATCACTACCAGAAAAGGTGAAAAGCGTTGTTTGTTTGTCCCATGGAGGTCTGCATAGCTGCCTTGTGTGTTGGTGATTCCTGAAGGTGACACATAAAGCCTTGCAACATATGTGCGGACAGTGGATATCTTTAAAAGTGGGGAAAGGATGTGCACAAGTTTCAACTGGCCACAGGAAACAGTCACTTGGCCCTTTTTCGATATTTGTGCATGAAGAAATTAATGAGCGCTATGTATATTTCTAGGAACGATAGTCAGGATGCGCCAAGCTTATAAGATAAGCATCTCACATCTCACTGAATTATTAAAAGCCCAAATCTAAAAACACAGTGTTTGTGAGTGCTGGCTTCCAAGCTTGTGCTCGCACTTGCCACCCAGCCCCACATTACCAGTCCAGGAAATGGCTCTTGTTGTCAGCACCCTGCCTGTTCTGTTAACACAGCAAGTCATTTAATTTATTAACAAGCTAGTGACATTATACATTATACATGTTGCAGGTCTGTTGGGTGCATCTTTGCAGAGATGGCGACAGGGCGCCCACTCTTTCCTGGCATGCGGGTACGTGAAACATGTCAAAACCAAGCTCCTTATAAGCTCCTTATAAGCTCCTAATTAGGTAGTGTTTACGTGCAGTCCCTTGATGTTTTTGAGGGATACGTTATTCAAAGGGGAGATAGCGAACTTCCCACTATGAGGCTGAGAATATCCAAGATAAACGAATTAAATAGAGAGCAGGAAAGGCAGGTCGGAAGAAAGAGAGAGGAGGGTGGGCAGCCAAGCTCAAAACGAAAGGATATATGGTTGTGACATATAACTTTTTTTTTGTTGCTCTGGACTGCATGCACATTCCTTCTTTCCCGCTTTAATTCTGACAGGAGCTGGAGCATCAAAGTACCGCTTCTTACTCCTACAGTCTTGCCATCTTTTACAGGAGCTGGAGCAACTCAACCGCATCTACTCCGTGCTGGGCACTCCAAACGAGGAGGTCTGGCCGGGTGTTGGGGCATTGCCAAATGCCAAGAGTGCTTCCCAGCTCCCACACCACGCCGGCGAGCAAAACCTCAACCCACTGCAGCCAAAGCTAGGAGCAGAAGGTAGGTGGGTGTTGCTTTGCACACTTCAGAAAGGTAACGAAGGTGGGCAGGTGTGAAACTGGACGAGTTGTGACAGGAAGGGCAAGATGCTGTTAAGGCGAGATATTTGAAAAATGTCAGGAAGGAGATGGGAGGGGAAAGGCGAGCCGTGCTGGAAGCAGGAAGGAGATGGGAGGGAAGAAGGCAAGCCGTGCTGGAAGCAGGAAGGGGATGGGAGAGAAGAAGGCGAGCCGTGCTGGAAGCAGGACGGCATTACAAGCAAGAGCGCATAGAAAGTTTGAAATTTTGTAAGCGTGATCTCCATCCTTTCTTAAGCTTTGATTTCCTTCCTTTCTTGCCTTAGCAAGCTACCACGGCTTGGGTTCTGCACACAGTTGCACCCCCTAAACACAATAAAAACATTTTAACTATTGCCTATTCACCTCAGGCGTGGACTTCTTGCGCTGCATGCTTGCGCTGAACCCCAGGAAACGCATAACGGCAAAGGCTGCCCTCGGCCACCCCTACTTCAATGACATACAGTCAGTTCTGGCCCAAATGACTCAGCTGCCTGTCAGCAGTCAGCCGGAAAAGGCGAGGAAGCCTTCACTGCCGCCGCTGGCGCAACAGATGTAGGAGCAGGAGGGACCCTGTTTTGATATTCATAATCAATTGAAAGCACTGCTCCACATTCTTGGCCATCTTTGCAGGTGGAAGTAACCGGGCAAAACTGTCACCCTATATAAACGTGCGCACGATTAGCTGTGTCCCGCTTTTACCAGTGCAGGCCATAATGTCAGAATGTGTGTGTGTGTTTTATTAATGATTGAGCATCTGTGGACTGGTGAAGGTATGAGGTACAAGGTATGGCAACATATTCTGTGTGCGCGCGTGCTATTACTGTTTGAGTTTACATTCCATTCATCATTGTGGGTGATGCCAATTAAAGCGTGCGTCATTACGTTCCTGTTTTCCATGTAGTCTGCTTAGCGCTTGGCCTTCTTTTTGAATTTCTGCCTGCAAAGTAGCAACACGTTTGTTACCAGCCCCCCAATGCTTCGTTTTCTGTTCTTGGTCAAAAGGACTTATCTCTTATTTTGCCGATACAGTTATTCTAATAGCACATCTGTGCGCGATGGCAATGACAATGGCAGTGGGAGGTGAAGGCGATGGTCTCTATCTGTGATCTTTGCTGTTATGCCATATTCGAATCCAATTTAATGTGAGTGATTTATGTTGACGAACAACGCCATCTTTGCAGTACTGAACAAGTTTCAGGACAACATGTGTGTACCTAACGGAATTGACATGTAAGTACGAAGGTGTACTAACTACAACTTGCCAAGTGAGGGCTACTGTGTGGCTCTTTACATACATTGCCAACAGTAGGTACTCCAAAGTAACTGTTCTTCTCCTTTCCTTTTCAAATCATTCCACTTTTTTCCGAAGCTGACCAAGGCCTTATTTTCTGGTTTAGTTGTAGCGCCTCACATTGGGGCCCTCACTGCTATGGAAATGGTTGGTAAAAGGGAACGAAAAGAAAAGTGTACAAGGTCATTATGTAAGGATGGAAATGTGTTGGAAAGGAGAGGAAAAGAAGATAATAAAAGAAAAGCGAAAAGTAACACCACACCGTAAACGATGAAGGGATTCCCTTTAAGAGCAGATAAGTAACTAGCATACGCTTCCTGCCAATACATGTGTAAGCCACTTATTAAGGATCAGGAGGCATATATTATGTAAGGTGTGTGTCGTTTTTGTTATAGTGAATTCACTCGAGATAATGCTTGGCGTTCAGCTTATATTCAGGTATTTTGCTGTCAAAGCTCGGCCCTGGATCTGAGAGGTTTTGGGGTGGCTGCTCTATGTAGACGTTGTCCATTACTCTAACCAATGCCACTTTCTGGGATTGAAATTGTTGGTGTTCATGTGCAGTTGGATCGAGTGCCTTAGTTTTTTGCTCACTTCCACATAACTGTTTTTACTGCCTTCTGTGCTTGATCTGCGGGTGAATGGATTGGGTACGACAAGTAAAATAACGCCATAGTGAATTTCCGCCATGAGCTAGTTGGAAAGAGCGCTCAACTAGACAGTGCCCTGCATGTCCTTTCTTGATGCCATCACACACAAATAGGAAATATGATCACTGAGAGACACAACTTAGCATGCAGTGTGATTTTCAAAGCCGTCAACTAGACAGCCATGCACCCTATGATTCTGCTTTGTCTGCATGGATATAGGTTGCAGCGACGGCTGGCTATGCTAAGTCTTAAGATTTCCGATGCAGCTGAAACTAGGATTATACCAAAGTGGCTCTTTCCACCCCGCTTCCCAGACAAAAATACATTTGCCTCCAGCAAATGCGGATGCTGCGGATGCTGTATTGGTTGCTCCCATTTCTGCAAAAACTAAAAAGCAACAGACTAGCAATTTAGGGGGGTGAGATCTTAGAAGTGGCAGAGGGCAATTGAGGCGAACTGGGAGCACCTCAGCAGCACCGCCAGCCAAAAAAAAGAAAAAGAACGTCTGGTAGCGTAAATACTACCGGCTCTCTGGGTAGCTGCCCTGAAAGCCTAGTGGCCCGTGGTCAGGCCAGACTCTTCGGGGTCGTGGGTTCGAATCCGCCTGGTAGCGTGAGTACTTCGCTGTCCGACAGCTCCGTCTCTGTGTTCCTTAATCCGTGCTTGTGGTGTTATCACCCCTTGCGTATAACTTCATCTACCGGCATGGATTAGAAAAGGATGTTGTTTTGTGTTCTGCACCACCTAATGGATGCAGAGACACACAACATCCCACCTGGAGAGTACAAATAAGAGAGAGTTTTCAGTGGGGATCAGGTGGTTGGGAGGCAGAAGCCTGCACACCACCAGGGGTGTTGCTCAGATATTTGTGGGGATTGTGTTTAATGTCTCACCTCATCTGTATGATTTTTGTTGCGGATCTGGTTGCATGTAGGCTTTTTTCATGAATGCTGTCATGTAGACTAGTAACACCGAGGCTGTGCAGTGAGTTCCTTGTGTGGCTGTAAATGTTGCCTGTTGCTCCTAGCAGGATGGTGTGAAGGGTTCTGCGGTGTACGAGTAAACGAGGCATTAGCAGCTCGTGTTGTTCTCGTGCCTTTTCTGCTTGTTGAGTAGGGGAAGTGTCTACATAGTACCTAATTCCAATCGATGGATATCGCCATCTACTAGGTTACTACGGGCAGCTCTTCTTGCATTAATGGCAGATGTAGTTTGATGCGTGTTTGCTGGGTTTCGTTTGGGGCGTGGTTGCTGGTTGCTGGGTCGGAGTAACTATGATTGCATCTGGCTTGCTAATTTTCCGCAGCTGTTGTGCATTGAGATTGGAAGGTGTTAGCCAGGTTGGAATCATTCCTATGATTCCATCTGTGTCTTTTCTGCGGGGCGGCCAATAGAAGATCCACCTTCCCCAGACAGCACCGACCCAAATATCTCAGCATTCTACAACGTGACATTCACCTCATCGAGATAATGTACTGTGAGGACACGAGATCGCAGAATTAGCTGAGCGCTGTGCAGAATCAACACAAAAGCCTCTGCTCCATTCTCCAAGGAGCCTCCGTTGCCCTCCACAACATCCTTTTGGGAGTAAGTGGCACTATCTACAACAACCACACGCTGGAACCCCTTGAGAAGCTGGGTCTTGGCTCTATATGAGTTAAGAAATTTGCTTCCAAGCTTTATGTTCATCCTGTTAATTACGCTGCCAAACTTGTTTATACCAGACGTGCCCTTTCCAGCATTATTATCAATTCTCATGATCTGGAGACGGTTTCAGGTCAAGCCTGCAGCCCCCCTGATCCCCAATGATAATTATTTTTCCTTTGGTGGAGGAGTTTTATGGTACCCGGTACCAAAGTGGCTCCTTCTCTTTAATTGATGTGGGGAGTGATTTTCACTGCCTGCTTAGTTTATAAAAAGACGCTCAGCAATAGGCTATCATACAATGAATGTATATAATGATGTGTGCACAAGATGAGCAGGCTTCAAGGTCTTGTACTGTTTGAGGTTTCGGTAGTATCACAACGGGCGGTAGTGTTCTTGTCAGATCAATTACCGTAACTGCAAAGTATAAGACTCAGCACACTTACTAATCTTAACTGCTCTGTCACAAGATTCATCGCTGCCACCAGTTGGGCGTGACATTCTGTTGGCAGTATTTGGGGTAACCACGCCTTCTGCTTTAACAAGCTGTATTGAAACTGCCCACAACTGAAAGAAAGAAAAGAATGCAGATAGTGTTAACACCATCGGTGTGGATTAGAAAGGATATCGTCTTGTGTCCTGCACCACCCAATGAAGGCAGAGACACAACATCCACCTGGAGAATAAAAGAGGAAACCCCCAACACAACTAAGAAAGCGGATATAGCGCTGCTATGCTCCAAATTCTAAACAGCTTCACAAATTTCATGCGTGTCAGCCTTGCTTTCTAGATATATCTTAGCATAACCTTTCATAAATCAAGAAACTTGCACAAAAAAACAGCCATGCAACTAGGAACAAGAGGAGATGATTTGCGCACATAGGATCTTTCAAAGTAAGTTACTTGTATCAATGGACGTATAGTAAGTTTGCATGCATCCTGCCATTACAGTACAAGTGGCTTCATCAAATGAAATGAAGCTTCTCTCACTGGCACGACTGCACAGCTGTCCAGCAGAAATAAGGGGAGGAACAGAAGGCACAGTTTTCATGTTTTGACACTTTCGCTTAACATTATATACAATGCAAAGTAAACTGGACGTCCTACCAGAATGCCACTAAGCTCTTTCTGCTCACAATCAACAATGTCATCACACCACATCATCCTGCACACTGCACACCCTGGACTATTACTACACAAATAAAGAGCAGTGGGCCCTCAAGTGTGTGTATGTGTGCGTCAAAAGGGAATGAGTGGTGTGCTACGATCCAGAGGGTAAGCCATGTGCATCTTCTGCTCATGTGGCAAGCATATTTCCAAGGACCCATGAACCTGCATTTGCGTGCAAAATGTCAACAAGCCATTGAGCCAGACAGCAAGAGTCATCTTGTGCAAGTAGGCTAGACTCCTCACAGGCCTTTGTGTATTAGGCCTGTGGCATTTTGTTGTTGCATGCAGCTGTTAACATCTGCTGCAGAGGGATCCTCGTCAGCAGGGTTGCGTGTTGCATGGCACCTATGCAAGGCCAGCTTCCAGGCATACCAGTGAATTGAGACCTGCCTACTACTTATCACAATGCTAGGCATGCCTGTAACCTTGTACATTGTGCTCCTTAATCTTTAGTCAATGTTTGTCTTTTCTTAGATAGGACACCAAATCTCAGGACCGCACCCCGTCAGCACACTTATTTGCCTTGATGAAGGTCCAAACATGCCTTGATTTTGATTGTCGTCAGTTTGGCACCAAAATGGCTCCTTTTCCTTGGATAATGTGGGGCCTGCGTAGTTTTTCTCTTCTCTAATCCACCACTGTTTCTTATTTGCTGTGGGGAGGGGCTTTACTGCCTGTGCAGCAATACATACTGTACTGCCATCTCCAGTATTCACCTACTAATGCACCATTTGCTGCATTTTTATCCTTGGCCAGGACCGTATAAATATATATGGTTCTGGCCAACCCTATGCATTTGATATGACAGTGAATGGCTCATCTGCCAAAGAGCATCTATATTGTTTTTCTACTCCCAGCGCTCACCTTCGGCTGCAGCTTTCAGTACTTTTCATAAATGATACGTCACACCGTTTGATAAATGACACGACAAACACGGTCACACAGTCACACAGTCACACAGTCACACAGTCACACAGTCACACAGTCACAAAGTCACACAGTTTGACAAATGATACGACAAACACAGTCACACAGTCACACAGCCACACAGTCACACAGTCACACAGTTTGATAAATGACACGAAAAACACAGTCACACTGTCATACAATCACACAGTCACACAGTCACACAGCCACACAGTCACACAGTCATGCAGTCACACAGTCACACAGTTACACAATCACACAGTCACACAGTCACACAGTCACACAGTCACACAGTCACACAGTCACACAGTTTGATAAATGATACGACAACAAATGGCTCCTCTGCTGAGGAGCATCTATACTGTATTCCTATTCCCAGCACCCACCTGCTGCTGTACCTTTTCGGGCTGCTGCCTCAGTGCAGCTACGAGCAGCGGGTAGCCCCGCAAGGCAGCAACCGTTGAAGACAGGTAACCTCCTGACACGAGCGCCTGCAACAAAGTACACACAGCATCAAAGGCATTCTGTCTGAATATGTCTCGTTCTATCTTTCCGAACACGGATGATGGCGTGTTGACTGGCGAGCTTAAGACGATCATGACAGCCAAAAACACGGCAGTGACGTTCTTAGGCCAAGTGTCTAGAGATGAGACAGAGAACAGCTGGGCAAACCACGTTTTGGCAAGACAAGGTCGAGCTGCAGGACAGTGCAATTTTGAGACGTTTTGTGCAGCACATAGGACCATGAGGTGGACGAAAGTATGTGTTAAAGTGTGCACTGATAAAAGCCAGTGCACATAAAGGAAATACTGCAGTGATCGGTAATAAATAGCGGAATCATTGCAGTGGCATACACAAAAATGCAAAATTGTGTTTCAGTACAGTGTGGGGAGCGTTTTTTACTGCCTGCATAGTTTTTCTTTTCTATTCTTTACAATCAGTTAAGCTTAGCTCACCGTGACAGAGAGGCAGCGAGAGGCTGGTAGGAGGGCGACCTGAGAATGCAGCCGTGTAGGTCATCATTATATATTATATGGCTGGAACAAAATGTGCAATGAGCGAGGGAGGCAGACTGTGCAACCAAGACCAGGGCTTGTCAACAAAAGGCTTGTCAAGAAAGAGCTTGTCAAGAGAGCTTGTCAACAAAGGGCTTAAAGGACTCATAAAATGAGCAACAAGAGAGCCACACACGATTATGTGACCGTGACCAAGGCTTAAAGTACTCATAAAATGAAACACAAGAGAGCCACACACGATTGTGTGACCGTGACCAAGGCTTAAAGGACTCATAAAATGAGCAACAAGAGAGCCACACACGATTATGTGACCGTGACCAAGGCTTCAAAGGCCACGTAACAGGCAACCTGCTCTTCTTTGTGTAGAACGGAAAGTGAAGCAGGGCTCTGTCCATTGAACTGCTTCAAAAGGGTGATGCAGGGTGCAGCGGTAGGTAGTAGGAAGGCAGCACATTGGACTGCCTCAAAAGGGTGATGCAGGGTGCAGCGGTAGGTATAGTAGGAAGGCAGCACGAGGGTGCAGAAAAGGTGCAGAGAGGGAGCAAGAATGGGGCAGAAGGGCAATTTGGGGGGGGGAAGTCAGAGGGGTTGTAGGGACACAACCCACATTACGACACCAACTTGTAACATCGGTACATGTACATGGTAGGGTTGGCCAGAACCATGTACACAGTGTATATACGGTACTTTTGGCAGGGAAATCACCAAGTTTACGGTCATATACGGTGTGAATATATGGTTCTGGCCAGCCCTAGATATGTGGCCAGGGCCGTATTATCACATGAAGCTCTGTGATACTGCACACATTGGTACCTACAGTGCAAGAAACTCTGTGTACCCCAGCACAAGTGGGGAAAGAGGGTGCTGCTTAAGGTTTGGTGTGCGCATCACAGGCATACAAAGATTGACACAGGCTCACTCTGGATGGCAGCATGCATAATTGTCCAGCACCAATCATGTGTGCTGCAAGTTGAAACGGGAGAATGGCAATGAGCACATGACTATAGTATGTTTACTTTCTTCAGCATACCTTTAACTCGCCATTCTTCACAGCAGAGAAAGAGCGCAGAAGCCTCTCGTGCCTGTGTGCATCTACAGAGCGTTTGAGCGTGTGTGCATGAGTGGTCGCAAACAGGCTTGTGAGCAATTGAGCTATAATCAAGGACAGTTAGCAATTCAATTGCCCATCTCTTACTCTGTGAGTGCTAGCAGTCGCACTTCTTGACTGAAGACCTTAATTTGTAAACCTTGTAAACTTTGCTCTGTGAGACCAGCACTTCACCCCTACCTTCTGGCTTCTTCAGCTCCACTCCAGACTTGAATATGTATGCAATAGAAGCTCTACAGCTTTTAGCAGGTGTCAATTTGGGATTGTCGTGGTAAATCCGAAGGCTTGGTTCCCTGGCGGGCAACGGGCAGCGCACTTCTAAAATTGGGAGGGGCTGGATTGAGCAAATTGGAGTGAGGGTCTGTTCTAAATCAAACTTAACCCTTCTCACAGCATAGAACCTGTCTCACAGCATACACTATACACTTTATTACACTATACACTTTATTACTTTCACCTGGCGCTATGCAGAAGCAAGGTATGCTTGCAAAATTGATCAGCAGTGTTGATGAAGTTGGTGTGCCTACAATGACCGCAATATTTGAACTCACTTTCCCGCAGCCGTGTGATGTATAAGACCAATGTCCACGAGAACTTTGGAAAATTCCCTCTGGGGGACTGCATTGTACGGTCCCTGTTGGAGTGCAAACAAATATACCCGAGTCTTTGCATGAGCGTGTGTGGTGCGCACGAGTAAATGCGTGCACAGCAATAGAAACTAACTTTATTGGAAACGTGCACTGGCCTTGGCCGCACCTGAACAGACTTGTAGAGAACAAGGTACGGTCCATGCGTCTGTTCCTGTGCGGTTAACTTGTTAAGCAGAGTCCTCCTACTCAGTCCAAGAGCTTTTGCTCCACCCCATGCGATGAGGGCGGTGCCCAACACATAGGACAGGTTTGTGTAGGTGCTCTGGCTGACCTCTGCCATGCCTTAAGCTTTCATATACACCGTTCAACAATAGAAAACACAAAATATAAATCCAATCCTACCAAAACCCAACTGAAAGTCCAACCGTTGTCCAAATACCTACATGAGGAACTATTTTTTTGAAATCTAGTACTACTTGTGAAGCCACCATGGTGGCCCGGACTGTCTCCCTTCTCGTGTTCTTCGTGGCGCTGGCTGCCGCCCAAATGCCGGGAATGGGCAAGAAGGAGGAGCCCCCTAAGATCCCAGCCGTCAAGAGTGATATCCCCTACATCAAGTGTCAGGTGAGTGCTGTGTGTGCAAGCAAAGAAGGTTCCAGCTGTCCACACAGACACCTCTGAAGATGGGTATACAGGGCAAGATAATGTATTAGAGCTGTCTCATTGGTGTTCAATCAGCTCCCTCCCAACGCAACAGCCTGCAGCAGCCCTCGCATGCTAATCATTGAGTTATCATTGAGTGTGCCCCCCCTTTGCCAATTCTCGTTGGGACAGTCCTAGCTGGGACGGTCCTAGCTAAGACATAGCCTTAAGAGATTTCCCTCTTGACATGCTCTCAGAGGCTTGCACTCAGATGACCACCCTCCCAATCGCAACCTTGCACGCCCCCTACCTCTCTGCTCGCGCACAGGTGTGCGAAAAGCTCGTCAAGCTAGCCATCTCAGGAACAGCACAGCTCAAGTCTAAGGCGGAGGAGAAGCCGGGCAACAAGGTGAGCTGTTTGGCAGCATCTGTGAGCCGTGGCTTCGTGGCTTGCACGTGGTCTTCTACTGCTTTGGGAACCTCTCTGCCTGCGCAATGCTCAAGATTGCTGTGAACTAAAGCAAGACAATGCACTCTCACTGCCAGATGCATTACTTTGGGTGCATTGGGTATGACTGGTCGTGCCAGGCACTAGGTACTAGCCCTCTGTCGTAATCCAGATGGTGGTTCGTAGCAGGCATGGTACAGATGCAACCAAAGCACTGTGCTGAATCTGCAAAAGCTGAGCATTGAAGGTGGTGGTTGTGTGTATGCCTAGGCTGCTGGTCCAAGGCACGTGTCTGTTGCTGCACACACACACACACACACACACACGCACACACACACACACTCACACACACACACACACCACACACACACACACACACACAGACACACACAGACACACACATGAGATGCATGCTACTTACAAGGGGCTGGGGAATGTGTCAGCTTGGCTTGCTTAATGCTATGTATCCTGCACACACAGCTCCCCTTCTGTTCGTACGTAATTTCACAGTGACTCTGTCACCGAGTGCCTGAAATGGGGAAGATATGTGCTCCAATAAGCTCTTTACGTCGTGCTTGCAGCTGCATGACAACGCTGCGTGTACTTACCCTGAAAGCGCTGTGCACAACCCTGGCAGCAGCTGCATGAGACCGTGTCTCCTGCATCTTACCCTGACAGCGCTGTGCGCACACTTATCTTACCCTGGCAGCAGCTGCATGAGGCCACTGAGTGCGTGCTACCCTGTCTCCTGGCCCTCCTTTTCCTGTGCAGTTGCATGAGGACGCTGTCATTGAGGGCCTGGAAAAGATGTGTGACCCCGACAAAGATGCTGGGGAGTGGCTGACCAAGATTGACATCGTGGAGGAGGGGGATCAGCTCAAGCTGGTGGACATGGACGGAGTGAGTGTGTGTGCGTGTGCGTGTGTGTGTGTGTGTGTGTGTGCGTGTGTGTGTGTGTGTGTATGAGGGAAGGGGCTGACCAAGATTGACATCGTGGAGGAGGGGGATCAGCTCAAGCTGGTGGACAGAGTGTGTGTGTGTGTGTTTGCATGTGTGTAAAGACGGTCTGGCTTGCACGTACATGTTTCTGAAGTCTCGCCTGGGGCACACCTGTAACTGTGCTTGTGTTCTTGAAGCGGAAGCCTGAAAAGCCTCAGCCTGTTCAAAAGCTGAAAAGCCTAAAGCCTCGTCTCCCACAGTGGTGCATCTGTAACCGTGCTTGAGCAATCCTGAAGCGGAAGCCTACTTCAAGCACAGGGGCACTCTGGTGATCATGCACGCTTGCCTCTGAGGCTAAGCCTACCTTTTCCTACTAGCACAGCATCTTATCTGCGACGCTTTACCTGGAGCTAAGCATGCATGCATAGGGCTGGCCAGAACCACACATGTGAGTGGAAATGCGTTTTTTTAGCACGAAGCTCTCCATATACCGTACAGGCGCGTAACCAAGGCGATTTTGAAATACCCATTTAATAGAACCCCAATGCGAGCTATGCGAGGGGCACACAATCTAATTATTTAACCCAATGTGGCCTATGCGAGGGCCTTTTGCCCTCTGAGCTGCAGGTGCAGGCGCCTGTGCGCGCGTATGTGTGCGTGTGTGCACATGTGCCTGCGTGCGCGTACGTGCGTGTGTGTGCGTCCGCATATGTGTGTGTGCACACATACGTGTGTGCGTTGTGTATGTGCGTGCGTGTATATGTGGTTGTGTACGTACGTGGTGTGCGTATGTGCGTTGTGTACTTGCTCGTGCGTGTGTGTGTGTGCGCGTATGTGTGTATGCGTACTTGTGTGCGAACGTGTGTGCGTGTATTTATGCGTGTGTGTGTGTGCGTGTGTGCAGGTACGTGTGTGTGCGTGCGCTGTGTACGTGCGTGCGTGTTCATACGGTTGTGTACCCATGTGTGTGTGCGTATGTGTGTGTGTGTGTGCGTACGTGTGTGTGCATTCGCATGTGTAGGAATTGAAGACGCCCTTCCTCTTGGTGTTTTCCCTCCCCAAAAGAGGGCCAGCCTCCCAAGCTGTTTGTTCCCCCTTGGGGGCCCTGAGGGGCGGCTTGTCCCCATTCATGCTTAAATTTTATTATTTAATCCCAATGCGAGCTTCGCGAGGCCCTTGCAACTTAGTAAGTTGAACTACTCCCAACACACCGCAAGGGGGTCAAAATTGTTCGCGGTACGCGGTGATATACCGCCTATACGGTATACAGTAATATAGAGTAAGCGTGTACGGTTCTGACTAACTCTATGCATGTGCTTCTGCAATCATGGACGTGCTTTCCTAAAGCGTACATGTCTTTCTGTCCCCCCTCATATGCGCACAGGTCTCCAACTGCGGGTCTGAGTGCCGCACCATTGCCCGCGCGTGTGAGCAGGTGTGTGTGTGTGTGTGTGTGTGTGTGTGTGTGTGTGTGTGTGTGTGTGTGTGTGTGTGTGTGTGTGTGTGTGTGAGTGTTTGTGTGGCGGTTGTGCCTGCCTGAATGTTATGGATAAATGACATGAACGGGTGTGTGAACAGATGTGTGAGTTGTTTGTGCCTGTCCGAATGTTACACTGTAATAGTGTGAATGTGTGTGTGAGCAGGTGTGTGTTTCAGTCACTCCTGTCTGAATGTTACACTGTATTAACGTGAATGGGTGCATGAGTCGTGCTTACTCGTATGCACAAAGTACTGTGTGCAAGGGTTTGTGACAACAAGTATGTCATGTATTGTGTTTGCATGCGATCAGGTTATGTATTCTGTGCTTGCACGTTGTGGTTGTGTAGGGGGCAGAGCATCTTGTCTTGCCTGAGATCCTCTACAAACGTGCCAAGCACGGATGACCTCACACGCCCTTCCTGATTTCTTGTGTGTCTTTACAAATACCTGCAGATCATGGACAACCTGGACCTGTCTGACATGAGTTAGATGCTGTTCATGAGCGTCAAGCACGCCGTCATCAAGTACGGTTGACTCTGAACGCCCTTCCTGATTTCTTTGTGTGTCTTTACAAATACCTGCAGATCATGGACAACCTGGACCTGTCTGACATGAGTGAGATGCTGTTCAAGGGCGTCAAGCGTGCAGTCATCAGCAACTGGGCTTGCTACGAGCAGGGCACTGCTTGCAGGGTCAAGCCTCCTCCTGTGCCTGAGGTGCGGGTGTTGGGTGTTTTTGTGGGGGGGTGCGGGTGTGGGTGTGCACGTCCGTTTGCATGCATGTGTGTGGGGGTGGGGTGGAAGGTGGGGGTGGGTGGGTGTGGGGTTGGGGGTGGGGTTGGGGGTGGGTGGGTGGGTGGGTGGGTGGGGGTGAATGTGAAAGTAATTTGGGGTGGGTAGGTGTGCACGCCTGTTTGCATGCATGTGTGTGAATGTGTGTCTGTGTGAATGTGAATGTTATTTGGGGTGGGTAGGTGTGCATATATGCTGTAAGGCCACTACTCCTGTGCTTGAAGTGTGGTTGTGGGTGTAATGTGTCTGTGTTAATGGGCCTGTTAGAATGGGCGCGTGAAGATGAATTATGCAGATAGGTGTGCGTAGTTGGTACGCTTTAAGCTTAGGGGAAGATGATTGTGTATGCGTTTAAATTCATACTGAGCATCACGAACGCGAGATGAGGTCGAGCTAGCTACACTTTTGACAAAAAGGAAATGTGAAATGTGACATTTACATGATGGCGCTGAGGTTTTCCAGTTCGACATCACGCATGTGCAACGAGTCTTAAGGTACCCAACCAAACACGCTCCCAACAAAAGTCCCTACAACGCCTCATGACGCCAAGTTTCTACCCCTCATATTCTTGAACGCACGCAGAGCCGTCCCCCTGGCCCTGCTTTCGAGCCCATTTCTGAGGACGAGGCCCGCAACAAAAAGCTGATGCGCAGCATGAAGGAGGCTGGACTGTCCGGACAGATGTAAGTGTTTTAAGTTTTAACGCTGGATTGCGTGGAGAGAGTGTGTGAGGGTGTCGGGGGTGGCTGGCCGTTTCTCCTGAAGCGCAGCATGTCCAGGGAACGGAGGCCCCTTCCAACAGCTACCAGATCATGCTGGAGTGTGCGCAGTGTATTGTAACGTGTGCGTCTCAGTGGAGTTCCATTTTATAACGAACAGTGTGTGCAGTGTGTTGTAAGGTTGTAATGTGTGCTGCTCAATGATGTTACGTGGATATATGTATCGCACGAAGCACAGAAATGGCATCTGTCGGATTAACCCTTTTAGCAACGTTTCAAATGAAGTTCCTTTTCATCACAAACAATTCATCACAAACAATTTGGATGAATCCTTGGTGTTGTGCTAGCAACATACCGTGTATCAACACAGTGTGGTACGTAATGGGTATTGATTTTTGGTTGGCCTTGTATATGCTGCCTTGTATATGCTGGCTTGTATATGCTGCACGCCCTGAAAGAGGCAATGCTGGACAGGCATCAACAATACAATTGCACAGACAGGCAGACCTCGACATAATTTATATATGTGCCTGCAATGCTGACGCACTTGATGCATATGTGCTTTCAATGCTGACGTAATTGATGCATATGTGCTTTCAAAGCTGTGTGATGCTCGCTGCTGTGGCGCGCAGGTACGACCGAGAGAGCATGATGGCACAGATGGGCAACGGTGGCATGGGTGGCGAGGATGGGGATGATTACGGGGAAGAAGACGAGGATGCCGGGGCGGGGGAGGGGGAGGGTGAGCTTTAGAGCTCTCTGCTCTCTTTGAGGACCAGCGTTGAGCCTTGTAGAGGCTTCTGACGATGAAGGGAGAAGACGAGGGAGCAGGGCGGGGGAAGGCGGGCTTTGAAGCTAACCTGCCCGGCATCCTCAACCTCTGGAGGATGAGCTTGTGAGCTGTTTGTTGGCAGGGATTAAAAGGAGGGGATGTTGGCAGGGATGCAAAGGAGAGGATGGTGGTGGAGGAACAGGGAGGGTGAGCTGCATGTCTTCATGTGGGACGCCTTCTGAGCTTCATGAGACTGTCCAAGTGCTGCAGGTGGTCATGTCGATATGAAGGAGGGGGTAAATGCCTTGGAGGGGGTAAATGAGTGCAGGGTATCGAAAGCGGAGCTCAAAAGCCCTCCTTGCTTCTATGGGGAAGGTGTAGGCTTTAGCCTGGTGAGGTTTGTGAATGGGAGAGGGTGAGGTTGCAAGCAAGAAGGGGGGGGGGGGCGCATTGGTTTTAAATGGAACTGAGAGGTACTGTGGATGTGTTCTAACACATAGTTAAAGGAGACAAACGAGTTGTGCAAAGTGAAAAGGTTATTTTAGCACCAGTCACCTTGTTTGTTATGTGGTTATACCTGCGTCCGATGGTTTAAATGGTACACAGGATTCTTGACTCCTCTGATACTTAGTTTGCGTGGTGGGGGATTCAATGGTGCAGGCATTTGCGTGCGTAGCCCCTCCCCTTAGTCATGCTGGCTATCGTTGCTAGCGAGTTTCTTTCAATAGTTAGCTGCCCATCTCTGGCTGGCTGGTGGCAGCTCCAAGCGTGCACTCCCAAGTGCATCAATATTTGAAGTTTGCCTGTATGCCGACCCAGAAAAGGTAAGGTGAGGTCACATCGCTATTTATGCCCCTGGGGGGCATCTGAGCGGAAGCTTGGAAAAGCCTGTAACCAAACCAAAAAGGCGCTAGAAAGGCCACACCATACATACCTGGCTGGTTCAAAGTTTACATGGAAAAGGCCTTCAGTCAAAGCCAGCCTGCTCATAAAAAACGATCAGTCCATGCAGAGAGAAATGGAGTTTGCTGTTGTTCTGGTGCAAAAATGTGGAAACACCCTGTACTCTTGCCCCTGTGAATAAGGACTCATATCTTCTGCGAAGAGACACTGTGTGGGTGTGTGTGTGTGCAGTGGAAAGTAGCATGCTGTTCATTCTGGACATCATCATCAGCCTCACACAAATCAAGAACAAATTATATGTAAACCCAAGAGGCGTAGGTATTACTGGACACCTTATGCTGGCACGCATCCTAGAGAACACAGCAGCAAGCGGTCCACCTTCTCCAGACAGCACCGACCCAAAGATCTCAGCATTCTCCAACGTGACATTCACCTTATCAAGATCAAGTACCGTGAGGACACTAGACCGCAGAACCAGCTGAGGGCCACGCAGGAACAACATAAAGGCCTCTGCTCCATTCTCCAAGGAGCCTCCGTTGCCCTCCACGACATCTTTTTGGGAGTGGACCATTTACAACTATTATACACTGGAGCCTTTTTGGTCTTGAATCTCAAAGATTCAAAAAACTTGCTTCCGACCGACGTTATTAATTACGTTGCAAAACTCGTCCATACCAGACGTGCTCTTTCCAGCACTATTATCAACTCTCATCAGGAGGCGGTTTCAGGTCAAGCCTGCTACCCTCCTGATCCCCATAAATATTTTCCTTTTCTTTTGGTGGAGGAGTTTTACGGTACCCGATGCCAAAGTGGCTCCTTTTCCTTAATTAATGCGGCGGGTGGTTTTTCCACTGCCTGCGTAGTTTTTTCTTCTTATTTTCTGATCTTGGATATCATCAGCATCACACAGGTCGCAGGTGGGGGAGTTACTTTGATTCCATGTCGCTGTTTCATCACCCTCAAAACGTAGGGTGTGAACACGAAGTCTGAAGCGAGCTGTACTGCGAATGACATCACGAGGCAGTTTAAGAAACATGTATTTGGAAAGGATGGAAGGCGAATGAGCGAGTGACATGAGTCACTCGTAGTTTTGTAGGAAGAGCACACCAATGATGAATAGAGCGTTTGCTGTTGCGTTCTCTTGGATGCGTGTCAGCCATTTACCTCACGAGAATCAAGACTCAAGCAAGTCCTTGTGTGAGGTTATATTTTGTGAGTGTTTAAATAGCGCGGGAGTGTTCTAGAACCTGTGTTCTTTTTCCAATTCCTGTAATAGTGCCACCCTCTCCCAAAAGTTTGGTGTGGAGAGTAGTGGAAGTTCCTTGAATAATGTTGCAGTGATCTTTGTGCTGTTCCTGCGCGGTGCTCAGCTATTCCTGAGCTCATCTAGTTTCCTTGCAGTACTTGATCTTAAAGAGGTGGATGTCACGTGTTGAAGTCTGTTAAGATGTTTAGGTCAGTGCTATCTGGGGAGGGTGAATCTGCTGATGGCTAGCGGTGCAGCTGAGGTACTCCCAATCTCTCTCAGTTGCCCCCTGCCACTCCAAAGAACCCACCCCCTCCCTTATTACTTTTTTGCTTTCTAGTTCTTGCAGAGATGGGGGCAGTCAGAACAGCATCTGAAAGATTATTAGATCAAAGATTATTATATCAAAGATTGTTAGATCAGTGTTAGTGATCCAGTACTCGCATCGCCCAGTGGCTACAATGTCTGCTTGAGGGTTGGTGGGCTGGATGTCAAAATTGACTTTGATCCGAAGTTTGATGTTATAGGGCTGGTAGGAGTTTCTTTCTTGGTTGGCTGAGAACCCTTGTTTTTGAAGATCAATAAGGTGTACGTCTGGAGCAGGTTTGGATAGATCTGGCACGGTAATCAGCTCAGATTGCATTTGAAATTGTTATTTTTGCTGCCAGGTTGTTGAGGATGTCCAGATCATCATGGTAAGCGTGTCGGCAGCCTGAGTGGGTGTCATAGAGAAAGTGCCCAGGCTGCTCAGGGTTGCACAATACGCCACGGCTACGCTACGCTACGCTATGCAACGAATACGCTTCGCTACAAGGGTCTGTCGTATGCAGGAAATGTGATATACTGCCTCTGGCTATCCCTTGCCACAGCAGCCACATGTGCAAAAGAGCCAAGACCGTCCCTTCGCTTCATGATTTATTATGCAATAGGCAGTAGGTACGTTTGAATATTACAAAGTGAATTTAAAACTGACTGTTTTGGGGTTACAGAAGTTGAGAAATTCCCCATAGCTCGTGGCCGTAGCGTAGCGGTGTAGTGTAGCGTATGCTTGCTACACTATACTATAGCAAGCATACGACATGCTACGAGTACTTGTAGCTCGTATTATACGACCCTGGGCTACTATGTCTGCTTGCGAGCTGATGCGTTGGATGTATGATAAATATAAAGTTTAATTTTATGCTGAAGAAAGAATTTAAAAGAGAAGTTAATCCCTTCAGGCCAGGCTAGTGGGCCAGTTGCTTGGATGCTCGCTAACTATAGATCTTTCCAAACATGTGCAACTTCAGTAGGGTTGTTTGCGTGCACACCATAGGATTAGCTTAGTGTCAACACTGGTGTCAATGTAATTTCTTGGTGCTGTACGCATTGGTGCTGTACGCTTTTTTTAGATCACCTCGCACTTGCCTGGCAGGGTCTGCCCACGCATGCCACGTGACCCACCAGAACAAATAAATATTACAATGGTGAATTGAGCTGACTTTTTGTAAAGATCGGCTACGCCAAGTTAAAGTCACCAAAAGGCAAATTTACAGCATTTGTCCCGAACACTCTTGGTGATGAGTCCAAACGGAATTGGAAGTTTGTAAGGACGATACGCGGGTGTTACTGACACCTTGCTCACCAATTCTTTCTTTTCGAATGGCAGTGAATGATTTACTTCGAATACGATTTACCTCAGCATTAATTACGTTGCACGTTCCAT
>Ga0307947_1000244_pt1 | contig 35561 bp, 50 predicted proteins | sample OrgLakmetagen232_FD_201840 | JGI IMG/M metagenome (GOLD analysis project Ga0307947, IMG submission 201840) | Saline water microbial communities from Organic Lake, Antarctica - #232 | ecosystem: Environmental > Aquatic > Non-marine Saline and Alkaline > Saline | place: Antarctica: Organic Lake...
ATCTACCAGATACTCGGACGGGCTGTACCGGCCAATAACACTTGTCCATGCCTTTAGCAGAAAGGCTCTTCATTTTAAGCTGTAAAAGCACACATGCACGGTAAATACAAACTTGGCCCTGGATTATGGAAGGTTTTAGGTCAAGAGCCCGTTGTTGCTTTACAAATTACAAATTACTAATCTCAGTCTTCAGAAAGACAAAAATTTAGCAAGCACGTATTAACCAGATCTGCCACGTATGCAAGGACAAGTGACTCTTCCACAAATCCACAGATAAAGAAAAATAACGCAGATAGTTTAATCACTACCGGCGTAAATTAGGATGTTTTGTGTTCTGCATTACACAATGGATGCAGATACACACGACATCCCACCTGGAAAACAAAAGAGGAAAAGCTTTTCACTGGGGATCAGGTGGTTGGGAGGCAGAGGCCTGCACACTGCACACCACCAGGAGTATTACTCAGATATTTTAAGGGATTGTGTTGGATGTCTCGGTATGATTTCTATTAGAAACCTGATGGCATGTATGCTTAATTTGTCATGTGTGCTGTGGCATGTAGACCAGTAACTCTGAGGCTGTGGAGTGGGTATCTTCTTGTGCGGCTGATGTAGATGGTGCCTGTTGCTCCTAGCAGGATGGTGTGAAGGGTTTTGCGGCGTCCCAGCAAACGAGGCAACAGCACCTTATGTTGTTCTCGTGCCTTTTCTGCTTGTTGAGTTAGGGAAGTGTCTACACAGTACTTAATTTCAGCCAGATCACGTGCTGATATACAAAGTACCATTAATATAAAAGCCTGAAGCCTGGCAGGTTCAGTGTTCAAAAGGCATAGGATGAACCGAATAACCAACTAAGATATACCCTGACTGCAACTCACGCTGCATCACGTTTATTTGGTTGTCTCTTGGTTTCAAGGCCAGGGGGTGCAGATTGGCAGGGCCGCCGCCTGCTAGGTTATGAGCAACTCTGTCGACTATTAGCCGTCCCCTCTAGGCGGATCTAGCAATGGTACCAACTCTCATTATCAGGAACCAGTTTCAGGCCGTGTAACCCCTCAATTTTTACTTTCTCTACTTGTTGTGCACAGGCAGATTTAAAAACAATCTGCCGCGTTTAAAAGAGTGCAAGTCCCTACAAAGGAAAAAAATTGCACTGTAAAGGCCTCTCCTTCATATCTGCGCTTTTTGGGGCGGAGCCCCCTTGCTCAACACTGAAAGAGTAGAGCTTTGAGCCTCCCAGGCCACCTCAGAATGTAAAAAATTGTATGAAATAGAAGCTAATTTTGCGCTGATTCCGGAACACCCCGGTCAAACCCCCCTCCACTCGTGACTCCAAGGGGTCGCGTGTCACTGTTCCCCCCGGATTCAATTGGGTGTTTTTATCATACATTTAGAATGTTTCTTATCATATTCTTAGCCCTTCTTCAGTGGTGTTGTTGAGTGTGGTAGAAGGCCGACCGATCCCAACACGCTAGCAGCGTCACATCACTCGGGAGGACAGGCGAGCGAGGGCCCGGGAGAGGACCTGCGTCCAGCACTTGGCACAGCACTTGGAGCAACAGTCTCAGCCTGGCAATGCCACTCAGCAGGCACAGGAAGCAGCAGCCCAGTCAGAGGTGGTGGCTCTGAATCAAACAAGCTTATGGAGCTCAGGCGTTCAGAGGAGCAGTTCAGAAGGATTGCAGCCCCCCTGATTAGCTCGCTCACATGACACACAGCTGTTGAGGTGTATATTGGAGGTCTGACACACCATTGGCAAGCAAACAGCTACAGACACGGTATGGTATGACAGGGACTGTGCAAATGCAAGAGCAGGTGCAGGGGGGGCGCAGCCCCCCCTGAATTGTCAAACAATAGAATGCCGCTCTTAAGATCTTCATTGCAAAGATCAGGCTGCCATCTCAGAAATGGTTGTACAGGAGCAGTGGGGTGCAGAGGGAGTCCCCCCCCCCGAATCGCTCTCACTTCATTAGGTACAACTTCAATGCAGCGCGGGCTCCGCCCTATTTTTTGTGATTCGCAGGATCACCCTTGTTGTGATGATTGTTTATTTTGAGGCTTGATGTAATGTCAAAGAAAGCCGTAGCGACCTTGGTTTGCTGGCGGAATCTAAATTAAAGTAGCGAAAAATTTTCTGTAAATTCTTACATTCAATTCGTTCATTACAGGTCGTAGGTTATACAATTCAAGCTTGCCGAAAGCATGCTTGAAGCTATGATTGCTGTAGGCTGCCTCATTATCCTCTTGTACTCTTGCTTCAAAGGCACACATGGCCGAATGGATGTTGTAAGTGCAAGGGTTTGCAATATTGCAGTTTACTGTCTGACGTATTCTACTGATTATCCTAGCAATTCAATTCAGCCTGGCTTTTCTTGCACTAACTTGCGCATGCAGGAACGAGCATGCACTGGCACCCACATCCTGGACCTTCATCCTTTCATTTTGGAACACGTCCTCATGCACGTGAATGCCCCAGCACTGGGCAGGTACGTTTTCTGCCACGTATCCGTCACATTCGCTACACTCTCGCAAAGGGTTTCCGGCAGCGCGGCAACCTCGATGAGGTGTCATCACTGCATCGATATAGTCAGCACAAGCGGTATCAATAACGTGCGAAACGTTAGCATAAGAAGGCAATTCATCCGTGTTCCTGGTTGCAGCTTTTTGAGCTGCTCACGTGAGACCCAGTCACTTGGCAACCGCCGCAATGACCTTCTGCGTCGCTGGCTGGCTCGCCATGAAGAAGCAGCGACGCCTCGAGCACTCAGCAAAGCTGTTGCGGGGAGGAACGAGGCCATTGCTCTTTGCCTGCTGGAGAATCCAATGCTGCAAAGGGTTTTGCAAGCGAGGCACACCGATTTTCTCATTCAATGCACAGTGCTGTGTGCTTGTGAGCACGGTTTGGCTGATGTTATAAAAGAGATGCTTGCTTTGGGTGTTTCTCCCAATGCCCTTGAAGGTCCGTTTGAGCTCTGCCCTGTACATGTTGCGATTATGTATCATCATCCCATGGTGGTGGTCGAATTGATGGAGTCACGCTCTTTTGATGTACATGCGACAGATACTCACGGGGCCAATGTGTTGCACCTTGTTGCTGAGTACTTTGGCGGCGCATATCACCTAGTAGAAGATGTGCACACTATGCTCAAACTTAACACGGCTGGTCGACTGCTGACAAAGCGATTTGTCGAGCAGGGTGTGGATGTGAACGCAACAAATTCTGTTGGCCTGACAGCACTGCACACAGCTTGCTTGAATCACAACATGCCAGTCCTTGACGCCCTCATCAATTTGCACTATAATGAGAGGATGCCTCACCTTCATGTTGACTTCAGTTGTACTGACGATCTAGGTCAGGTACCTCTCCATCATGTTGCTAATGCCGGATGGCTGGCAGGGACGGAGATTTTGCTTGATTTACCCAGCATCGATATTAACTGCATTGCACCTTGTCCAATGATGACACCCTTGGACATAGCCTGCAGGAAAGGACATTTTTCCGTTGCTCTGCTATTGCTACGGCGTGGGGCCGACACAAGCTGTGCAGGAGATGGCAGGTTGCAATCGCCTCTGCACCACGCATGTGCTAGGGGAAACACACGTCTTGTTGAGGTCCTCTTGCGTGGTGATCAAGAGACTGGTATGGTGTTCAGTGTGGATGTCAATGCCCCGGGGCTACATGGGCAGCTGCCAATTCAATGTGCACGCCAAAATCGCCCAGATGTCATTGTCAGGATGCTGCTTGATGCTGGTGCTAGGGATGTGGCAGGGACGGGTCACGAGGTTGTGATGAGGGGAGCGTCAGCCAATGACCCTTTTCACATTTTCCACATGAGGATGGTTGGCGCATTTCAAGAACCGTAGACTATGTCCACTGCGATCTGGTTACATCTCCCAAACACAGTTAATTTTATTTCAATGCATGGTCGATTTCTATTACGTGCAGTATATGTATTGGACGGTAGCACGCTTTTGCCAAGCCACACCACAAAAAAGGAATAAATTAGTACAGATTTTGCAAGCTTCTCTGTTTAATTAAATGTATTCCGCCCCTACGCTTGTTGCTGCCATCGCTTAATCAAATTGTGGGCAATGCTGAGAGAACAGCAGAAGGGCTTGAAATAATGTAAATATAACACTGCCAGAATACGGCTGCTCCCTCAGCACATAATCAACAACCTCCTCCTTCCAAATAAAGGCCAGCACTAACTGTTATATTCCCAAACAAATACCAAATTGGGCAATGGAATTGCCATTAATGCTGAAAAACATTGCGTCACTGTAACAGCTCATCTGGTACCCAAAAAGGACCCATACATTGGCAAGAAAAGAAGATAAAAGAAATTTATCAAAGGTTGGCACAGAAACACCTTCAGACTTCCGAGAAGATTTATGTCGCGACCAAATACAAGCTGGAAATGAACCATCAAAGTTGACTTAAATAAACAAATTGGACAGATCATACTGCTGTACAGTTGGGATGCTTAGACTCGGTCAAAAATTTGCTGAGTTAATTGCAGTATTATAGGATTTAAGGCGATTCGCCATGGACCATCACAGGTCGGCGTAAGAACAAGCATAAACTGGATGGATAGCGCTGCAAAAGAACAAAAGAACTGATACAAACGTTGCAGATCCAGCTGCTTCCAAGAGAAAAGATGACAAGCAGGAATAAGTGCACGGAAGTGCAGCCAATCAGTCTATACAATAATGCTGGGCTTGGGCTGAAACCATGCCTGAGGATTGGTAACAAAAGCATAACATATTATTTAGTGTGCACAAGCTTTCCCCCTGAATACCACCAATTACCTTGTCTTTCTCTTTGAGGTGAGAGAGCTTACGCTACGGGCTCTACTCTTTGGTTACATGCTTGTTCTAACTTTTAACTGTTTCTCATGTGCGTACGTGTGTGTAAACATCTATGCTGCTTGCAGTGCTATATGCAGAGCAAGCGGTGTGTGTCCCACATATGTGCATGTGTGTCTGTGTGTTTCCATGTTGCTGTGCTCCCTGAACACATGCCGTGTGTGTCCCACATGTTTGTATACACTTCTAGCTACTAGGAGTTCTCCAATCTGTGCATTGTGGCCTTTAAACTCACAGAAACTTTAGAGATACGGCACACAAGGACAGGGATGTTTTATACGGCGTATTCATATATAATATAACACGCTATTTACCGTATTGAACGTCCCAAATGATTGACGCATCCCTGCTTTTTTCTGTTCATCGTTGGATACGGATGCACAAGATGGTCGAAAGGACATTGTCAGTAAACCCATCACACTTTGTTTGACGCAGGCCTGGATCATGTTGAACGGATCATGTTGAACGGATCATGTTGAACGGATCATGTTGAACGGATGACTCCCGTATGCATGAGATGCTCCCTGGGAGGGGCATGCAAAATGGGCCTGCCAAGCGGGAGAGGGCAAGGGGAGAAGAGATAATTTAAATGGGGGAACTCTGCTGGGTGGAAATTGGGAGGTCATCTGGATTGGAAAATAATTCGGAGCAATTTAGTAGTCCAAAGTTTCTGGCAGAATAGTTGGATTTGTTCGCAACTGTTGTTAATTTGCTCAATTCAGAATCGGTTCAGAAACACAATTTCCTTTCCATACTCAATACCCCTGGTGACCCCTGTTCAGAACAATTCGGAACTGGATCAGAAACACATCGTTAGCCTAGCTAGCTGAAGCCATGCCAGGCACATGGCAAGCAAGCATTTAAAGATGCACGGGGGTTGAATCATCAGTACAAGCAGAACAAGGGGAAATTAAAAGAGCTGTTTGTAATAAAACTCACCTTATATGGTAGTTGGTAATTTAATTCTGAAACGTGGGTACTCATCGTTGCTAAAATAAAAGTACATCGAAATTGTTAAGGAACTAGCCCGAAGTTGTTAAGGAACTAGCATGGACCGTCTAGGGAGCATTATAATTACAGTAATAAACCAAAATTAAGTGGTTTCCCGCACAAAAGTCAGCAATATGTTTGCGACCAATTTTTAGGCGCCCACCTACGCGCCCGCATAATTATTTATTTGTACAGAAGCCGTGGTGGGCAATCACTTAGAACCCTTTAGCAATGCATAAGATACGACAGTAGAAGAGCACACTTGAATTCATCCGGATGGATCCGCGAAGCAGATACTTAGCGGCCAAGCTGGTTGAGGCCTTCGGACTCCCTGAAGCCCAATGCGAGCGCTCCTTGACGTGCGTGTTTAACGGCCTGCTTGCTTAGAATTCTGCCCCTCCTCCCGGCCTCACACGGCCTCTCTCCGCCTCCCACGCAGGCAAGACAAGGCGAAACTTAATACTTTCTTTGAAACGGGAGGGCCGGCCAGTTTAGTGTACGTCTACGATGTGAGTGGAAGTGCCGCGTTTCTGAAAACATGTTGTGCCAGTTCTGCTTGCACACACAAGCACACAAGTTGACCGTGGCAAGCTGCACACCGAACCCTGCAGGTCCTGCAGCCAGTGGAGAAGACTAACAATGCTAGTGGAAACCAGGGCAGGAATGTTTCCAGGCAGCAGACTGTGACTCGCGGGACTGGGTCTGGACCAGTCCTGCACAGGCTTGGCCCGGTGGGTGTGCACTGACTCTGCTGTCCTGCACACTTACCTTTGCTTTATACATAAATGCTTGTGCTCATGGTTCGTGCTGGTACTTTCGTCAAGAGCACAACTTGCAAGCCTTATAACCCATTCCTTTCGAGCAGAACGAGCCCCTGACCGGCAAGGCCGTGTTTTTCGTGCGAGCCAACCCCAAAGGCGTCGGAGAGAAGACGTTGGATCAAGATATTACATGTGGAGAGTTGTCGGGCAGCGCGTTGGAAAACTTCCGTGCCATGGTGGCCAATTTGTATTGCCCCCTCATTCAAGAGCAACAAGCCTGGGGCAAGGTAAGCCACGCATGCACGCACACACAGACACACACACGTGCACACACACGCTCACACACACACACACACACACACACACACACACACACACACTCACACACACACACACACATACACACACACACATACACACACACACACATCCACACAAACACACACACACACATACGTACGTATATGTACACGAGATACACAAGCCTGCACGCACACATACACGCACGTACTCACTCACATATGCACATGTGCGTACAAACACTCACGCATACCAGCATGTACACGCACATGCTTCCATGTGCGCACACACACACGCACACACACACACGCACACGCACGCACACACAAGCACACACACACACGCTTGCACACACACATGCACGCACGCACAAGCACACACGCGCAAACACGTACACATGCAACATACATGCGCGCACACAGTTCACGCAGACACATTTGCGTACACGCACATACACACACAGACACTCACAGACACACATACATACATACAAATTTACACGCATGCATACCCGCACGTACACACACATGCACATGCACGTACAATCATACACACTCACTCGCACTCGCACACATACACACACGTACACGCGCGCACAAACACACGCACACACACATACACACATACACACACACGCACACGTGCACTCACACACGCTCACACTCACAGGTCCCCCAAGACCACACCGCTGAGTTCCGCAGCTCCACCCAAAAATTTGGCAACATGCTAACAGAGGTAAGCACACGACTCTGTGTGGCAGCGATCATCAGCGCCAAAACTGGAGCGTTAAAAGAAGACACTAACCTGCAGCAAATTGTATCTAGCAGTTGCACATTCCAAACAGCTTGTCCCCGTGCACTCTCCATGCTCCACCACATCACACACCACCACATCATGCTACTACAGACACTTGCAGCATGCCTTGCATTTGCCCAGTGCTGACGACCACCTTCTGCCTTTTGCGTACCTTACTACACCACACGCACACACGCACACACACACACACACACAACACATACACACACACACGCACACGCACACAAACACACACATGTTGCGCGCACCACACTACACCTGCTGCGCACCTTGCTACACCACACCACACTACACCTGATGCGTGCCTTGCGCGCGCAGGCGGTGTCCACCATCAGCGGGGGTGTAGAGCTAGAGCTCCCCGAGGAGCGCTTTGTGTCTCAGTACGACCTCAAGGTGTCATCCCTCAACGCAGCGGCAGCTGACATGCAAGCGTCAGAAGACATGGAGCGGTGCATCACGGACTGGTGCAAGGCCACGGAGGACTTACTAGCGCAGGTGGGTGTGCGTGAGAGTAGAATGAGTGGTGCGTGCGTGCATGCATGCATGCACGTAGTAGCGCGCAGGTGAGGATACGTGAGAGCATAATGGGTGGTGCGTGCGTGCGTGCGTGCGTGCGTGCGTGCGTGCACGTAGTAGGAATGTGTCGTGCTTGGGCGGTGGTTCACGGACCGGTGCAAGGCCGTGGCCTATGAAGGGCTGCCTAGCACAGGTGAGAGCACGTGAGAGTTTATTGAGTGGTGCGTGCACGTACAAACATGTCTGAGCTGTATTAGGCGGGCGGAGCAATCTAGGCGGATTGCTACAAAAGGCCACAGGCAATGTGACGTCAGATGAGAGCGCGTGCCCGCACTCACCACACCCTTTGTGGTCCCATCTGCTCCAGTGGGGCGCTGCATCATTCTTTGTGAAAACACAGTGAATGGCACGCTACGCAGCACGAGTTTGAAGTAGCAGCTTCAGACCGGGTGGTAGAGCACGTGCTAAATCGTGTTGCAAGTATGCGAGGGACTTTGGTCGTTGTCGAGCTCAACAACACGTACCTGCTGCGTGGTAATCAATGAGAGTATGTGCAAGGATGTCCATCACGCACTTCAGGCACATCACAGCCCATCGCGCACTTCACACAGTTCACACACTTCGCGCACTTCAAACAAGCCCATCACGCGCTTCAGGCACGCATAATTGCATAAGGGTGTCAGACAGCAACACAGCCACACATCCCAACACACACACACACAAACACACACACACACACAAAACACACACACACACACACAAAACACACACACACACACACAAACACACACACACACACAAACACACACACAAACTCACACAAACGCACACACCCACACGCACGCAGACCAACCGCATCAAGGACGGAGAGGAGCCAGGCCCAGACACTGAGCTGGAGCACTGGCGCACGCGTATGTCCAACTTCAACTCAATCACCGAGCAGCTGAAAATGAAAGAGTGCAAGCTGGTGCTGGGGGTGTGCCAGACAGGCAAGACACGTGGTTACGCGCGCTGGAAGTCGCTGGACATTCAGGTGTGTTTCGTACGGAATGCGTCTGTGAAAGAGGGGGGGGAGGCAGGAGACTGTGTATGCATGCGCGCGCGTGTTCGTGTGTGTGCGAGTGCTGGTGGACAGCACAGCGCTGGAAGTCGCTGGGCATTGGTGCGCACACATAAACGCACAGGCACACATACACACACGCACGCATGCACACACACATACACACACACACACACGCCACAGGTCACCGATGCCGCCAACGAGGCCAAAGACAACGTAAAGTACCTGGCCACCCTTGAGAAGAGTCTGGAGCCCATGTTCAACGGCACGGTGCAGGACATCACTGACACCATCCCTGCCCTCATCTCCAACATCCGCATGATGTACACAATTGCACGCTACTACTCCACCCCAGGTGCGTGTGTGTGTGTGCGTGTGCGTGTGCGTGTGTGTGTGTATGTGTGTGCTTCTGTCTTATTTTATGATGTACACTATTGCACGCTACTACTCCAGGTAAGTGTGTGTGTGTGCGCGCGTTTGTGTTGTGTGTGTGCTTCTGTCCTAATTTAAACTGCGCCCCCCAGTGTGTGCGTGTCGCTGCGTGTGTGTATGCATGTCTGCAAGTGCATGCCGCCTTTGCTTAGGCAAATGACGCACTCACACGCACACGTGCACATGCACACATGAAGGAACGCACACAGATCCACCCCAAACACACATACACATACACATACACACGCACACACACGCAAATACACCCTAACATGTACATAAACACGCGCGCACACACACACACACACACACAAGCGAACACTAACATGTACATACACACACATGACCTGCAGAGCATATGACGCGCTTGTTCACCAAGCTCACCAATTAGATGATCCGCAAGTGCAAACATACACACACACATGACCTGCAGAGCACATGACGCGCTTGTTCACCAAGCTCACCAACCAGATGATCCGCAAGTGCAAACATACACATACACACACACACACATGACCTGCAGAGCACATGACACGCTTGTTCACCAAGCTCACCAACCAGATGATCCGCAAGTGCAAAGAGCAGATCATGTACCCCGGCAAGCTGTGGGACCAGGACAAGCTGGTGCTCATTGCCAACATGCAGGTACGTAGGATTGTGTATGAATGTGTATGATTGTGTATGTGTGTGTGTGTGTGTGTGTGTGTGTGTGAGAGAGAGTTTGTGTCACTGGCTTGCATGTAACCCGGCGAGCTCATTGGCAACAAGCAAGTGTATAGGTGTGTGTGTGTGTGTGTGTGCGTGCGTGTGTGCGTATGTCACGTATGTAGGGTGTGTTGGGACGCGCGTGTTTCAGCAAACTTTGTATTCGTGCAGCAAGGTACGTTACAAAAGCTGCTGAAGTGCACCTAGCCCACACGCCCAGAAACATACGCACTCGCACACACACACGCACACACACACTCACACTCACACACACACACTCACACTCACACTCACACTTACACACACACTCTTATTGTATACAGGCAAGCGTCACACTCGCGCGGGTGCACAAGGAGCACTACAAAGCCGCCAAGGTGCAGCTAGCCGCACAGCCCAAGAGCAAGCAGTTTGACTTTGACGAGCAGGTGGGGTGCAGGTGTAGGCAACAGCGCATCGCTCTGATTGTTTTGCGGCTGTTGACACTTTGACATGCAAGTGGGGTGCACGGTTTGAACCCACAGCGCACAGCTCTAATTGTATGCGGCTTTGACATTGATTGTATGTGGCTTTGACACTGATTGTATGCGGCTTTGACGCTGATTGTATGCGGCTTTGACGCTGATTGTATGCGGCTTTGACGCTGATTGTATGTGGCTTTGACACTGATTGTATGTGGCTTTGACACTGATTGTATGTGGCTTTGACACTGATTATATGTGGCTTTGACACTGATTGTATGCGGCTTTGACACTTTGACGAGGGCAAATATATGTTGCAAAGAGTGATGAAGGGTGATAAGAGGGTGCTTGTCCAAAGTCGGGATATAGTTAGGTTGCACAATACAGCTTAATGCTCGTGCACAGCTTAATGCTCGTGCACACACACACACACACACACACACACACACACACACACACACACAAACACACACAGGCCATCTAGACATACACACACACACATGCACATGCACAGGCCATCTTCCTCAAGTCCGACCTGTTCACCAAGCGCCTGAACAAGCTCATCGACATGTTCACCACCATCCACCAGTTCAGCACCCTAGAGCAGCACACACACATTGAGGGCCTGGAGCTGGTGCGTCTGAAAAGCATACACATTTGTTTGTGTGTGTACGTGCGTTTTTTACATGTGTGTGCATGTGTCTTTTCCCGTTCAGCACTTTGAGGCAGCACACGTACATACACATGCATACGTGCACGCACACACACACACACACACGCACACACACATACACACTCTCACATACACACTCAAACGCATGCACACATACATATATATACACACACACGCACACACACAACACGCACAGATGATTAAAAACCTGCATGGCATCATCGACGACGTGAAGCGAAAGCCTTACGACCTGCTGGACTTTTTCCGTAACCAATTCGACCGTGACTTCCTTGAGTTCAACGTCCAGATCCACGACCTGGAAATCCAGCTGCAGGTGCGTGTGTATGTTTGTGCTCGTGTGCATGCATCTGTATGCGTATGTGTGGTGTGTATGCGTATTTGCATGCCTTCGTTCGCGTGCGTATGCGTGTGTGTGTGCAAATGTGTATGTATGTGCGCACGTGTGTGTGTGTGTGCAAGCATGCTTGTGTGCTTATGTATGCCTGCATTAAAAGCCCTACCTATTCCTCACATCCTTGCAGGATTTTGTGGACAACTCCTTCAAGAACATCACCTCGACGGAGCATGCGATGTCCTTACTGCAGCAGTTCCAGGCCATCCTGCAGAGGGAAAGCTTGCGGCACGATCTGGAGTCCAAGTAAGTGGCGTGGGCTGTGCAAGTTGTTGTGTGTAAGCACCATGCTTCAACGCCAAGAGTGTGTGTGTGTGTGTGTGTGAGTGTGTGTAAAAACGTTGCCTCGATGCCAGGAGTGGGAGCGGTCTCTCTCTATGTGTGTGTGTGTGTGTTTGTGCGTATGTGTGTACGTTGCCTCAACGCCATGAGTGTGTGTGTAAGTGAGTGTGCACGCACGTTGCCTCGACACTAGGAATAGGAGCGGTCTCTGTGTGTGTGTGCGTGTGCGCATTGTCTAAGCCTGGGCAGTGTGATTAATCGTGTGTATGTGTGTACGTGTGTGTTTGTCACGTGTGTGTTTGTCGGCACATTTGTCTGCATATGGCCTACAACTGTGAGCGCACGCATACACACACACACGCACACACACATACACGCACAGGTACCTGGTCATCTTCCAGAACTACGCACACGACCTGGAAGCCGTGCAGAAACTGTACGAAAAGCACAAGTACGAGCCACCCGTCCCACGAAACGCACCCCCGGTCACTGGCAACATTATGTGGGCACGTCAGCTGTTGCGGCGTATTGAGACGCCAATGCTCAAATTTGCACAGGTGTGCGTGTGTGTGTGCGTGTGTAAGTGTGTGTGAGTGTGTGTGTGTGTGTGCAACATTATGTGGGCACGTCAGCTGTTGCGGCGTATTGAGACGCCAATGCTCAAGTTTGCACAGGTGGGCGTATGTACGTGTGTGTGAGTGTGCGCTCGTGTGCGAGCGTGTGTGCGGGTGCGCTCGTGTGCAAGCGTTTGTTCGGGTGCGCTTGTGTGCAAGCGTGTGTGTGTGTGTGCGCTTGTGCGAGTGCGTGTGCTCCTGTGTGTGAGTGTGCGATTGTTGCTTATGCTGTTATACAATGTGCACTGCACTGGGCAAAGGGTGGGCGCATGTAGGGGTGTCACACAGATCTGGCACATGTAAGGGTGTCACACAGATCTGGCACATGTAGGGGTGTCACACAGATTTGGCACATGTAAGGGTGTCACACAGATCTGGCACGTGTAGGGGTGTCACGCAGATCTGGCTGAGAAAGTCTCTTGTATGTGGACCAACAAGGATGTAAAATATGTATCCAGTAGCCTGCGATAGCAGAACAAAAAGGCTGAGAGGACACACACACTCACACACACACGCACACGCACACACACACACAAGGCCCACTCTCAAACTTGACGTGTACACACTTGCACACGCACCATAACACACACACGCATGCAGAACAAGACGCTCATGGCCACCAAGGAGAGCAAGAAGATCGTGAAAATGTACAACAAGGTGGCCAAGGCCCTTATTGAATTTGAAGCCCTGTGGCACCAAGCCTGGCTGAGATCGATTGAGCAGTGCAAGGCTGGCCTGGCTGCCCCCCTGCTGGTGCAGCACCCCAACACTGGCAAGCTGCTGGTGCGTGTGTGTGTGTTCTGTGTGTGTGTACTTGTGTGTGCGTTGTGTATGTGTACTTGTGTGTGTGAGTGTGTGAGTGTGTGGACGATTTGAGAGCGTGCTAGTGAGCAGCCGATGGCTAGCCTGGTCGCTCCCCTGCTGGTGCGTTGTGTGTGTACGTGATGAGGAGATCACACCACTAGCTGGTGCATTGTGTGTGTGTGTGTGTGTGATGAGGAGACCACGCCATTAGTGCGCAAGATGACCATGCCCACGCTCACCTTTGTCTCCATGCTCCTAGTGTGATCTAACACACCCAAACACACACACCATACACACGCACACACATGCACACACACACGCACACACACATGGTTGCACACACAGGTCAACTTTGACAAGGAGATCATGCAGCTCGTGCGTGAGACCAAGTACATGCAGCGATTCAACGTCCCTGTGCCGGAGAGTGCAGTTATGGTCTTGTTACAGGTGTGTGTATGTGTGTGTGTGTGTCTGTGTGTGTGTGTACTTGTGTGTGTTTGTACTTGTGTGTGAATGTGTGTGTGTACTTGTGTGTGTGTGTGTGTGTGTGTGTGTGTGTGTGCGCGTGTGTGTGTGTGTGTGTGTGTGTATGAGAGTGTGTGTGTGAGTGTGTGAGAGTGTGTGTGACTTCAGTGCATGGTTCTAGCCCCGCTGCTGATGTGTTGTGTCTTTTGGGCCTAAGCACAGCCAGTGCCGTGCTAGCCACGCTGTAGGTGCGTAGCAGCATATGCCTGTGTGTTGATTTGAGACGAGCGTGCAGTCATTACTTTGTCTCAGCCAGTGCCGTTTTGACCATGCTGTAGGTGCGTAGCAGCATATGCCTGTGTGTTGATTTGAGACGAGCGTGCAGTCATTACTTTGTCTCAGCCAGTGCTGTTTTGACCATGCTGTAGGTGCGTAGCAGCATATGCCTGTGTTGCAAGTTGCAAGTAAGAGTGCAGTCAAGAAAAAATGCGTCCCAGTGTGTAGCGTGTTATGTCTGTTTGACCTGTTGGTGCACTTTGCTAGCCCTGCAGCAGGTACGTCGCAGCATGCCTGCGTGTTGGTTTGAGATGAGAGTGCAGTCGTGATCTTCATCCCAGTGTGTAGCGTGTTGTCTGTTTGACCTGTTGGTGCACTTTGCTAGCCCTGCAGCAGGTACGTCGCAGCATGCCTGCGTGTTAGTTTGAGATGAGAGTGCAGTCGTGATCTTCATCCCAGTGTGTAGCGTGCTGTGCCTGTTTGACCTGTTGGTGCACTTTGCTAGCCCTGCAGCAGGTGCGTTGCAGCATGCCTGCGTGTTAGTTTGAGATGAGAGCGCAGTCGTGATCTTCATCCCGGTGTGCTGCGTGCTGTGCCTGTTTGACATGTTGGTGCACTTTGCTAGCCCTGCAGCAGGTGCGCAGCAGCATGCCTGCGTGTTGGTTTGAGATGAGAGTGCAATCGTGATCTTTATCCCGGTGTGCTGCGTGCTGTGCCTGTTTGACCTGTTGGTGCACTTTGCTAGCCCTGCAGCAGGTGCGCAGCAGCATGCCTGCGTGTTGGTTTGAGATGAAAGTGCAATGGACGTACCCTAGGCAAGCAGCGCTCTGCCCAAACGAACCTTCTACATTCCACACCCACGTCCACAGGAGGAGAAGGACAAGCGCTTAGTTGTCCCACACAATCTGCATGCAACAAGCTTTGTCTGTTTGCTCTCGTCATCTAGGCAGATATACGTGTCTAGATAGTATGCTCAGCAGTTATGCACCCAATTCATGCTGAACACCCAACACAAATCACGATGCTATAAGGTTCCATAAAGCTAAACACCTACAACCCATCCCTACCTAACACACCCACCACCGCACAGGAGGAGAAGTACAAGTACTACTACAACCAGCTGTCCCATTTGGTGCACGAGTATGAGGGCATCTTAGGCCGCCTGCAGCCCACCATCAAGCCCCTCCTACGCCCACACTTGGAAGACATGGAGACCAAGATCGCCCCCGGGTTTTCGCTGCTGGTGTGGACGAGCATGAACATTGACGGCTACATGCACCGCTTCAAGCAGGTGCGGGAGAGGTGCACTTGGGCACACGCACACACACGCATGCACACACATTCACACACACACATGCACTTGTTGACGCACGCACACACGTGTACACACACACACACGCATGATACATACTCATATGCACACACATACACTTGTTGACGCACACACACATGCATGATACACACATACTCTAGGTTGACAAAAGGTGAAGGCCGACAGCTCGTTAGCAAGCACACATACACACACACTCTCTCTCCTCTCTCTCTCTCTCTCACACACACACACACACACAGATAAGCAATCGCGTGCACTCACTCACACACACACACACGCACAATATTGCCCTATGTCTCAGGGTCTTGCACGGTTAGAGGAGCTTGTGCGCAAGGTGGTTGATCTGGTAGACAATCGAGTAGAGATGAACCTTCGCGCCATCGCCAACACCCTGCTCGTAGACCTTCCCACAGACCGCTCCTTCTCCTATGACGACTTCATCGCCACACAAAACAAGTTCCAGGTGTGTGTTTGTGTGTGTGTGTGTGTGTGTGTGTGTGTGTGTGTGTGTGTGTGTGTGTGCACGTGTGTGCACGTGTATGCCTGCAAGGTTCCGCACTGCTGCTGAACCTGTACAGACAAATGCAGTGTCCTCACTATGTGTATTGATACAAGACTGTTGGTGTGTTTGTGCACTATGTGCACCATGTGCACCATGTGCACCATGTGCACTATGTGCACTATGTGCACTATGTGCAGTGATACAAGACTGATGGTATGTTTGTATTTCCTTGCGGTCGCTGCAATACATTATGCTGGGCATCCGCGCTGAGGACGTCTGCATGTACAGAATGGACTGTGTGTGTGTTTGTGTGTGTGTGTGTGTGTGTGTGTGTGTGTGTGTGTGTGTGCTCTACCTGCAGATACTGCAATCGAAGCTGCTGGGCATCCGTGCTGATGAAGTCTGCATGCACAGAATAAATGACCGTATAAGAGTGTGTGTGTGTGCTCTACCTGCAGATACTGCAATCAAATCTGCTGGGCATCCGTGCTGATGAAGTCTGCATGCACAGAATAAATGACTGTATGAGTGTGTGTGTGTGTGTGCTCTACCTGCAGATACTGCAATCAAAGCTGCTGGGCATCCGCAACGAGGAAGTACGAAGGTCCATCGTGGACCTGTTGGCCTTAGTGGCCAACTACCCCCGCGAAAATAAGGGGGTGAGTGCATTTACGTGTGAACGTGTGTGTGTGTATGTGTGTGTATGTGTGTGTATGTGTGTGTGTGTCTGCGTGTGTGTGTGTGTGTGTGTGTGTGTGTGTGTGAGTGATTGTGTGTGGGCTTGTGTAAGAAAGTGGTTGTTGTCCATCGTGGCCTTGGTGGCCCTGGTGGCCAACTGCCCCACAAAAAACAAGGGGACGAGTTCATGTGTCGTCTGAATAAGTGCGTGAGTTTGAGTGTGTGCGTGTGTGTGATTATGCTTACAATTTTAAGAGGCCACAACTCCACGCTAGTGCACTGAGATGCCGTACGGTGCACTTTGAACTCATATTGTTTGTTGTGTGAATGTGCCTGTGTCATAAAGTGTCATAGTGTCATACTGTGTCATAGTGTGTGCTGTGTGAATGTACCTGTGTGCAGGTGACTTTGAATGAGGATGACGCCCGCTTATTTAAGGGCCACTACTCCAAGCTCATGTACCAGGCCATCCTCACGGCCACGCAGAAGAGTTTACAGGTGAGTACGCTTACCTGAGTGTAAATGTGTGAGTGTTTTGTGTGTGTATATGTGTATATGTGTGTGTGTGTGTGTTTGTACCAGGCCATCCTCACGGCCACGCAGAAGAGTTTACAGGTGAGTACGCTCATCTGAGTGTAAATATGAGTGTGTGTTTGTATTAGGCCATCCTCACGGCCACACAGAAGAGTTTACAGGTGAGTACGCTTACCTGAGTGTAAATGTGTGAGTGTTTGTGTGTGTATATATATATATATGTGTGTGTGTTTGTACCAGGCCATCCTCACGGCCACACAGAAGAATTCTCAGGTGAGTACGCTCATCTTAGTGTAAATGTGTGTGTATGCGTGTGTATGTGTGTGTATGTAGCAGGCCTTTCAAACAGCGACTCGAGCATTATACCCAGCCAGTGAAGGCAGATGTGAGCGCTGTTGTGCTTTGCATCACACACACACACACACTGGCTCACTTGCTCACATATGGTCTGCCACAGACACACGTGCACAAAAACACACGCATTGCACTGGCAACACACACACACACACTCACACTCACACACACACACAAAATTACACGCACGAATGCATGCACTTACACGCACGCATTCGCACGGTCTTATGTTTGTGTGTGCGTTTTTGTGTGTGTGTGCCCGCAGGCCATGAAGCGCCGGCTGGGCAGCAAGAACACCACAGGCTTCTTATACATGGAGCGTCCCTTTTTTAACGTGGACGTGGAGCTGAAGGTGGGTGTGAACATGTGTGTGTGCATTTGTTCGTTTGTTTGTGTCTCTGAACCACTTTTCTTGTACGCAACCGTATGCTTCGGGTTACTTTGCAGCAGTGCTCATCACAGGCCGGTAATATACTTACGCACATACACGCACATACACGCACATACACGCACATACACACACACACGCTCACACACACACACACGCTCACACACACGCACTCTCTCACACACACACACACACACACAAACACACACACAGACACACACACACACACACGCACACACACACACACACACACGCACACACACACACACACACACACACACACACACACGCACACACACACACAACAACGTGCGATCAGGTGCCCAATGTGGCCATGAACCCACCTTTGGAGCTCATCCAAACCGCCATCAACCAGTGCGCCAAAAAGGTGCTGACCACGAGCAAGGCCCTCAAGTGCTGGGGCCAGCCAAGGTATCTGCTGCGATGTGTCCAGGGCTACGCTTTACACGCACGCACACACACATAAACACACACACACACACACACAGACACACACACAGACACACACACACAGAGACACACACATAAGCGCACACCTGTACGCACAAAGAAAACGCTGCTCACTTAAACATGCCTACAGGCACACAGACACACACACAGACACACACAATCACACACTCACTCACACACACAACGTACTCATACAGCATCGAGACCTACCATGAGCTTATTGCATCCGACAAGGAGATTGTGAAATCCATCCTGCGGTTGACAGGCAGCGTGGAGGGGGTCAAGTCACAGGTGTGTGTGTTTACTTTTGTGTATTGCTGCTTGAATTTGCTGCCTTGCCTTGATTGCCTTTTTACCAATGCTGCTGCTGCTGTTGCTGCTGCTGCTGCTGCCACAGCATCCATTATACCTCTGCCACCTTGCTGCCGCACACACACACACAGATCAATGACTACATGAGGACCTTTGAGCAGTACTCATTCCTATGGAAGGAGGACCTGCAAGCTGTGTACGCTCGCTTCATGTCCACCAACCCCACACTGGAGGCGTTTGAAGCGGAGCTCAAAAAGTGGGTGCTGCCTGTGGGCATGCTTGTGTGTGCGTACATGCGTACATGTGTGTGTGTGAGTGTGTGTTAAGTGAGCTCAGGGCATGTGTGTCTCAGTGTGGGTGTGTGGCAGTCATGCAAGCCTGGAGTTTCATCCAGGACGCCCTGCACCGCATGAGTGTTGATTTGTAGCTAGCTACGTTCGCACGCAGCGAATTGCACACAAATGATAAAGACAGGTGCAAGGAGGATGATTGCTGCTTTTGAGTACACGCCCCAAACCTTGAGGAACACAGACACACACATACACACACACACATACACACACACACACAGACAGACACATACAGACGCACACATTGCACGTTGTTGCACCCTCCGCCCCTGTACTCAGGTACATGGCGATTGAGACGGACGTTAATTGCATCGCATCAGTGCACAACATCGGCGCGCTGTCGTTGGAGACCATGCCCCTGAAGACCTCCTTGAAGGCAGAGGCTGCGTCTTGGAAGGCCCAGTTTGCTCACAACCTGCACAAGCAGTGCAGCGAGGACCTCAAGGCGTTCGATGCGTACATCAGGTGCGTGCGTGTGCGTGCGTACGTGTGTGTGCGTGTGTGTGTGCGTGTGTGTGCGTGCGTGTGTGTGTGTGTGTGTGTGAGAGAGTGTGTGAGAGAGAGAGAATGTGTGAGTGTGAAATCCTGTGCGGATGTTTGAATGCAAGGTACGTATTCCCCAAAAAAACACATGCGCGCACACATACACACAGTTGTCCGTTTGCATGTAATTTTTCACACTCTTTAGCATACACACACTTTAGCACACACACACAATCTAGCACACTCACACACACACACACTTGTACGTACGTACAGGGACACCACCCTTAAGTTGAATCGCAAGATTGAGGATCTGGAGGATGTGCGAGGCATCATGGCCGTGTTAAAGGAGGTCCGTGAGAAGGAGAGCGAGATTGACAACCTCATCGGACCGATTGAGGAGATGTACGCCCTGCTGCTGCGCTACGAGGTGGGTCTAGTGAACGTGGTGTGTGTGTGTTTGTGTTTGAGAGATATGTACGCCCTGATTCTGCGCTACGAGGTGGGTGTAGTGATTGTGTGTGTGATGTGTGTGCGTGTGTTTGTTTGAGAGAGATGTACGCCCTGCTGCTGTGCTATGAGGTGGGTCTAGTGTGTGTGTGTTTGTGTGTGTGTCTTTTGTGTGTGCTCGAATAGCTAACTTTTGTTTCGTGTCAATTGAGGGCCACAACTTCGTCAGGCTTGTGAAACGCACTATAACAGTGAGCGTCCTGCATACATATGCACTTGCATGTGCAAGCGCAAATACACACATACACACATGCATATACACACATACACACACACGCGCGCGCAAGCATACACACTAGCAAACATACACACAACTAACCACACACACACACACACACACACAACTAACCACACACACACACATACACACACACACACATACACACACACACAGGTGCGCGTGCCCAAGGAGGAGACCACGATGGTGTCTGACCTACGGTACGGTTGGAAGAAGCTGCGCAAGCTGTCAACGGATGTGTCAGACAACCTGACTCGTCTCCAGGTGTGTGTGTGTGTGTGTGAGTGAGTGTGTGTGTATGTGTGTGAGTGTGTATGTGTGTGAGTGTGTATATGCATGTGTGTATGTGTGTGTGTGTGAGTGTGTGTGTGTATGTGTGTGTGTGTGTGAGTGTGTGTATGTGTGTGTGTGTGTGTGTGTGTGTAGGTGTGTGTGTCAGAGAGTGTGCAAGGTAGCGCTAAATGCAAAAGCCGTCATCAAACATGTCAGGCAACCTCACATGTTTCCGTGTTTGTGCAGGTTATTGCGTTTGTGTGTGCGTGTGCGTGTGTGTACTTTTGTGATTGTTTTTCATCGACGCTTGCCCTGTTGTGAAAGCCTGGTGCTCGTTCATCGGTGTGCTGTGCTTGATGCAGCATGCACCACTCACACATGCACATGCACACACACACACTCACACATGCACGCACACACACATGCATGCACTGACCCTCAGACACGTTGGCACATACACGTACACACACACATATTCACACACAAACACACACACACATGCATGCACTAACCCTCAAATACGTTGGCACACACATGCACACACATTCACACACACACAAACACACACATGCATGCACTAATTCTCAGACACGTTTGCACACACACTACACACACACATTCACGCACACAAACACACACACATGCACGCACATTGACCCTCAGGTTGGCTTCAAGCGTGAGCTCATCAAGGAGGTCAAGGCGTTCGTGGTGGATGCGCAGTACTTCCGACGTGACTGGGAAATGAACGGGCCCATGGTGCCTAACCTCGGTGAGCAGTCGTGCATTTGTGTGTGACGTGCCTGTGTGTGCGTGTGTGTGTGCATGTTTGCAAGTTTGTGTGCGTGCATGCATGCAGTTGTGTGTATGAGTGCGTATTTGCATGTTTATGTGCATGCATGCAGCTGTTTATATGTGTGCGTGTTTGCATGTTTGTGTGCGTGCATGCAACTGTGTGTATATGTACGTGTCTGCATGTTTATGTGCGTGCATGCAGTTGTGTATGTGTGTGACATGCCTGTGTGAGCATGTGTGTGCGTGTTTGCATCTTTGTGTGCGTACATGCAGTCGTGTGTATGTGTGCGTACATGCATGTTTGTGTGCGTGCGTGCAGCTGTGTGTATGTGTGCATTTTTGCATGTTTGTGTGTGTGTGCATGCGGTTGTGTATGTGTGTGACATGCCTGTGTGTCTGTGTGTGTCATGCCTGTGTGTCTGTGTGTGACATGCGTGTGTGTGCGTGTTTGCATGTTTGTGTGCGAGCATGCAGTTGTGTGTATGTATGCACTTTGTGGCTGCAGATGTGACAGTAAGCCCTTTTGATGCATATTTGACTGTATTCACATGTATGCGAGTCTGCGTAAATAGCCAGCAGACACACACACACGCACACACGCACACGCACACACACACACACACTCACACACACACACACATGCACACACACACACACATGCACACACACATGCACACACACACATTCCCACGCAGACCCCATGGAGGCCACCGACCGTCTGCGCAAGTTCCAACAGATGTTTGAAGTGCGCAAGCGCAAGTGGGAGAACTACAGCAGCGGGGAGGAGCTGTTCGGCCTGCCTGTCACACAGGTGTGTGGGTGTGTGTGTGTGTGTGTGTGCTTGAGCATTGTGTGTATATGCTTGAGCATTGTGCGTGTGTTTGTGCTTGAGTGCATTGTGTGTATATGCTTGAGAGCATTGTGCGTGTGTTTGTGATTGAGAGCATTGTGTGTATATGCTTGAGAGCAATGTGCGCGTGTTTGTGCTGAGAGCATTGTGCGTGTGTATGTGCTTGAGAGCATTGTGCTTGTGTTTGTGTGTATATGTGTGTGTGTGTGTGCTTGAGAGCATTGTGCTTGTGTTTGTGTGTATGTGTGTGTGTGCTTGAGAGCATTGTGTGTGTGCTTGTGCTGAGAGCATTGTGCGTGTGTTTGTGCTTGAGAGCATTGTGTGTGTATGCTTGAGAGCATTGTGCGTGTGTTTTATGTGTATATGTGTGTGTGTGCTTGAGAGCATTGTGCTTGTGTTTGTGTGTATGTGTGTGTGCTTCAGAGCATTGTGTGTGTGTGCTTGTGCTGAGAGCATTGTGCGTGTGTTTGTGCTTGAGAGCATTGTGTGTGTATGCTTGAGAGCATTGTGCGTGTGTTTTATGTGTATATGTGTGTGTGTGTGTGTGCTTGAGAGCATTGTGCTTGTGTTTGTGTGTATGTGTGTGTGCTTGAGAGCATTGTGTGTGTGTTTGTGTGTATATGTGTGTGCTTGAGAGCATTGTGTGTGTGCTTGTGCTGAGAGCATTGTGCGTGTGTTTGTGCTTGAGAGCATTGTGTGTGTATGCTTGAGAGCATTGTGTGTGTATGCTTGAGAGCATTGTGCGTGTGTTTTATGTGTATATGTGTGTGTGCTTGAGAGCATTGTGCTTGTGTTTGTGTGTATGTGTGTGTGCTTGAGAGCATTGTGTGTGTGTGCTTGTACTGAGAGCATTGTGCGTGTGTTTGTGCTTGAGAGCACGTAAGGCACTGTGCGGCAAACAAAGTGTAGCAGTTCCACGTTAGAGGCGTGTTTGCTTTTCACCTGCCCAAGTTGACGTGGTCCCGTGTGTTACGAGCTTTTCCCTGGACTTGTGTGTGTGTGTGTGTGTGTGTGTGTGTGTTTGTGTGTATGTGTCAACTTCAGATACACGCATTTTGCATCCAAATTTCACTCCAAACAAACACAGGTGAGACACACACACACACACGCATACACACAGTAAGAAGCACAAACACGCGCAAAAAAGTTTAAACATTTACAATTAAATTCACGCATACTTACACACACAACTCCCTGCTCACACAGTACCCTGAGCTGGAGAACACAGAGAAGGAGGTGCAGATGCTTGACCGACTGTACAACCTGTATGTCAACGTCATCACCACCATCAAGGTGTGTGGCGTATCTGAGATTTTGAGCCAATGTTTTCTTCCTTGTCTTTGTGTGAGCGTCATCACCACCATCAAGGTGCGAGGTGTCTCTGTGTGTTGCGTCAATGCTCGTTTTCACTCTCACCTGTATGTGAGCGTCATCACCACCATCAAGGTGTGCGGCGTATCTGAGTTGTTGAGCCATTGGTTTCTTCCTTGTCTTTGTGTGAGCGTCATCACCACCACCATGGTGTGTGTGGCATATTTGTGTATTTTATTTCACTGTTTACTTCCTCATCTGTGTGTGAGTGCCATCACGGCCATCAAGTGTAAGGTGCATCTGTGTTGTCAAAGCGTCCATCCTCTAGACCTCCAACCTGCTCAGTTTTCAACCATGGCTGAGGCAGGCGCACCCACACGTGCACGCACACACACATGCACGCATGCACACATGCACTCACGCATACGCACACAAACGCGCACACACACACGTGCATGAACACGCATGCAAATGATCAAACCGCAGGGCTACGGTGACTACTTCTGGGTGGACGTACACACATACACACATGCACACATGCACACATGCACTCACGCACACATGCACCTACGCATGCGCATGCAAATGATCAAACCGCAGGGCTACGGTGACTACTTTTGGGTCGACGTTGTTGAGAAGATTGAGGAAATGGCGGAGACAGTGAACCAGTACCAAGCGCAGTCCAGACGTCTGCCAAAGGCCCTCAGGGAGTGGCAGGCATACTTGGACTGCAGGCGCACTATTGACGAGTTCCTGGAGATGCTGCCGCTGTTCCAGGTGTGTGTATGTGTGCGTGCATGTGCGTGTGTGTGAGGTTCTGGAGATGCTGCCGCTGTTCTAGGTGTGTGCGTGCGTATGTGTGAGTTCCTGGAGATGCTGCCGCTGTTCCAAATGTGTGCGTGCGTGCGTGTGTGTGTGTGTGTCTGTCTCTGTGTGTGTGTGGGGGGGGTATGTGAAGGCCTCTTTTTTTCATTTAGGCCTTTGCTCATGTGTACATGTGTTGCGCTGCACACGCAAGTAAGGAAGCGTTTTAGCACATGCGCAAACACACACACACACACACACAACACAAGCACTTGCACAATCACGCACAGGCACTCCTAGCGTCTCCTTGCCTAGTTCGACACGTGTGCATGCACACACAAACGCGCACACACACGCACATACAGACATGTACACGCACACACACGTGCACACACACGCACGCACGCACACAGTATACGCATATATACACACATACACGCACGCACACACACACACGCACGCACACACACACACACACACACGCACACACACACACGCACACACACACACACACACACACACACACTCAGGCCCTGACCCACAAGTCCATGCGCCCCCGTCACTGGGCGGAGATCATGTCGGTCACCGGCAACAATCTGAACCTGGCAGAGGACGTGTTCAAGTTGCAACACTTGCTGGACTGCCACCTGCTGCGTCACAGGGAGGAAGTGGAGGAGCTGACAGGTGCGTGTGGGTGTGGGTGTGGGTGTGGGTGGTGTGTTTGTGAGCATGGCTGATTTGCGCTGGACTTCCACTTGCTGCGTCACAGGGAGGAAGTGGAGGAGCTGACAGGTGCGTGTGGGTGTGGGTGTGGGTGTGGGTGGTGTGTTTGTGTGCATGGCTGATTTGCGCTAGACTGCCACCTGCTGCGTCACAGGGAGGAAGTGGAGGAGCTGACAGGTGGGTGTGGGTGTGGGTGGATGTATGCGTGTAGGTGTGCGTGTGGGTGGATGTATGCGTGTAGGTGCGGGTGTGGGTGGATGTATGCGTGTGGGTGTGGGTGTGGGTGGATGTATGCGTGTGGTTGTATGCGTGCAGGTGTGGGTGTGGGTGGATATATGCGTGCGGGTGTGGGTGTGGGTGGATGAATGCGTGCGGGTGTGGGTGTGGGTGTGGGTGGATGAATGCGTGAGGGAGTAGATGTTGGTGTGGGTGTAAGCTTGGGTGGTCTTGCTTTGTCGAATGTGTGGGCAGCTTGTTGCCTTTCTGTTCACACACTGAAGAGCTGACAGTGATTGTATACACACACACCTTCACAAACACACACTCACTCACGCACACACACACACTCACGCACACATTCGTACACATACGCACATAACCGTGCACACACACACACTCACACACATTTGCACACATTTACACACTTAGGAGCTGCTGTGAAAGAGGAGCAGATTGAGTCCAAGCTGGCCAGCATCCAGGTTGACTGGGCCACCATTAACCTCGTGTTTGCTGACTGCAAGACGCGAGGCCCCGTCATCCTCAAATCCTCTGACACTGCAGACCTGATCGAGAAGCTGGAAGATTCACAGGTGGGTGAGGGTGAGGGTGCATGTGTGTGCGTGTGCGTGTGTGTGCGTGTGCGTGTGCGTGTGCGTGTGCGTGTGCGTGCACGCGTTGGTGGATGAGTAATTATGGGTGAGAGTGCAAGCGTGAATGCTTTCATGGTATATGGGTGTGGTTGCAGAAGCGTGTATGTGTGGACGTTTGTAATATTTGGGTGTGAGTTTGAATGTGGGTGACGGTGCATGTGGGTGTTGGTGGGTGGATAGCAGCTGCTGCTGCTGCTGCTGCTGCGCAAAACAATATGGGCTGGTTTGTCCTCCCTGTGAGTACCTTGCAAATGCCTGCTGGCGGCATGGCCACAAACACAGCGTGATTCCATTTCAAACCCAATCAATTGCATCTGCCAACGTCTTGTATTTATTCATGTGTATATGTCCTGCAAATGTCTGCGGACGGCATGGCCACAAACCTAACCAGCTTTCATGTAAGCTGTCACACTCAGCGGAAAGTGCTAACTCCTGTGTGTGTGTATGTGTGTGTGTGTGTGTGTGTCCTGCAGATGTCTCTGGGCAGCATGGCCACAGACAAAACCAGCTTTTCCGTAAGCTGACACACCCAGCGGAATGTGCTAACTTCTGTGTGTGTGTCTGTGTGTTTTGTCTTGCAGATGTCTCTGGGCAGCATGGCCACAAACCGGTACAGCGCGCCTTTTAGAGAAGACGTGCAAGCATGGATCGTCAAGCTGTCGACCGTGGGCGAAATCATTGAGCAGGCAAGTCGTTGCATCACAAACAAGAAAGCCACTGTGTGTCAAACTGAGCTGGGCAGTGGGCGAAATCATTGAGCAGGCAAGTCGTTGCATCATAAACGAGAAAGCCACGAGAAAGCCACTGTGTGTCGAATTGAGCTGGGCACAAGTAGAGCGAGCTGGAGCTGTGTGGCTGGTCACTCCGTGTATGATTGAGTGGTGAGGCCAGTTTCAGTTGAGCACGGAAAAAAGGCGTCGTCTTTGTATTAATATGAAAGGGCGCTCGCAGATGGTTGCATGTGCAGTAGCTGTCGGTGCGGAACGCGTGGGTGTGAACGGAGGCTGTGGCCTCAGGGGGGGCAGCATCAAGAAGCATGACGCAACGCACGCTCCTTGTCTGACAGACACCCTTTGTTGTCTTATCTGTGTACGTGCAGTAGCTGATGGTGCAGAACGTGTGGATGTACATGGAGGCTGTGTTCTCAGAAGCATGACACAACGCACGCTCCCTGACAGACACCCTTTGTTGTCTATCTGTGTACGTGCAGTGGCTGATGGTGCAGAACATGTGGATGTACATGGAGGCTGTGTTCTCAAAAGCATGACGCAACGCATGCTCCCTGTCTGACTCCCTTTGTTGTCTTATCTGTGCACGTGCAGTGGCTGATGGTGCAGAACATGTGGATGTACATGGAGGCTGTGTTCTCAGGGGGTGACATTGTAAAGCAGCTCCCCCAAGAAGCCAAGCGTTTCCAGAACATCGACAAGAACTACATGAAGATCGTGACCAACGCGCTGGAGACACAGAACGTGGTCACCACGTGAGTGTTTTGTGTGTGATTGCGTCCTGTGTTTCTTGCATCACACCTGAAAAGCTCGTGTCCAACGCGCTGGAGACACAGAACGTGGTTGCCACGTCAGTGATTTGTGGGTGTGGGTGTGGGTGTGGTTGCGTCTTGTGTTTCTTGCATCACACGTGAAGACCGTGACCAACGCGCTGGAGACACAGAACGTGGTCACCACGTGAGTGTTTTGTGTGTGATTGCGTCCTGTGTTTCTTGCATCACACGTGAAAAGCTCATGTCCAACGCGCTGGAGACACAGAACGTGGTCGCCACGTCAGTGATGTGTGGGTGCGGGTGTGGTTGCGTCTTGTGTTCCTTGCATTACACGTGAAAAGCTTGTGACCGACGCGCTGGAGACACAGAACGTGGTCGCCACGTTAGTGATGTGTGGGTGCGGGTGTGGGTGTGGTTGTGTCTTATGTTTCTTGCATCGCATGTGAGTGTTGTGTGTTGGCTTTAGAGTGGCTGTGCGTGAGCACACGTGCTTGTGTTTGCATGCGCGTGTCTTGTGCTTTGGACCCTTACAACCTCATACACATCCATAGTTCCCAAAAACACACACACACACACATGTGCACATACATGCACAAATTGCACACACAATACATTCACACAGGTGCTCTAGCAATGAGCTCATGAAGAACATGCCCCCCCACCTGTTGGAGCAGCTGGAGCTGTGCCAGCAGACACACACACACACACAAATACATACACACACAGTTGCTACGGCAATGAGCTCATGAAGAACATGCTCCCCCACCTGTTGGAGCAGCTGGAGCTGTGTCAAAAGTCCCTCTCAGCCTACCTGGAGACAAAGCGTGCAGAATTCCCTCGCTTCTATTTTGTGTCCGATCCCACGCTGCTGGAAATCCTGTCCCTAGGCAGCGACCCTCCTAGGTGTGTGCATGTGTGTGTGTGTGTGTGTGTTGCGTGTCACTGTGTGTGTGGTGTGGTGTGGTCTGGTGTGGTGTGGTGTGGTGTGGTGTGGTGCGTGTCACTGTGTGTGTCAGTGTGTGTGTGCATGTATGGCCTTTGCTTTGTGTGTGTGTGTGTGCTTGTGTAGCCTTCCCTGTGCGTGTATGTCATGTACGTTGCCTGACTCCTGAACGCTGCTGAATAACCTGATGTCTCTGATGTCTTACAGCTCGCCCACATCCTGCATTTACGCACACATAAACACACACACACTTGTAAGTACACACATCTATCACACATACACACATGTATAGACACGCAGAAACAAGTAAGTACTCACACCTATCACACACACATATATATACACGCAAACACATGTAAGTACACACAACTATCACACACACACATATTTATATGCACGCAAACACAAGTACACACGCACACACCTATTCACTCACATACGCAGTGTGGTGCCCCACTTCCAGTCCGGTTTGTTTGACTCCCTCACCAACGTCACCTTTGACCGAGTGGACAAGACGCGCATGACTGACATGTTCTCGCAGCAGAACGAGAAGGTGTGTGCATAAATGTGTGTATGATCATGCAATGAAGCCAGCGTTTTTATTTCACCTTTGACCGAGTGGACAAGACGCGCATGACTGACATGTTCACGCAGCAGAACGAGAAGGTGTGTGCATAATTGTGTGTATGATCATGCAATGAGGCCAGCGTTTTTATTTCACCTTTGACTGAGTGAACAAGACGCGCATGACTGATGTTCTTGCAGCAGAACGAGAAGGTGTGTGCGTAAATGTGTGTGTGTGTATGATGAAGCCAACCTTCTAATGTTTAGTTGTACTACAGGCGTGAGCCTTGCAGATGACGTGATGCTCACAAGTGTCCACGCATCCACACACACACACACACACGCATACACACATACACACACCAACGAGCTAAGCAGGCTGTTGGTGCAAGGCATCACTGAAACCGCACGCACGCCCACCCAATACACTCACTCACTCACTCACTCACTCACTCACTCACTCACTCACTCACTCATTCACTCACTCACTCACTCACTCAATGCACACTCACTCACACACACAGGTGGAGTTTGAGCGGGCTGTGGATGCCAAGGGCAACATCGAGGTGTGGCTGCAGCGTCTGGTGGATGCCATGCAGGACACTGTCAAGCAAAACATCAAGCGTGCTGTGCGCAACGTGTCGGAGATGGGCCTGGAGGACTTCATCTTTGGCAACCCTGCGCAGGTATGTGTGTGTGTACGTGCGTGTGTTTGCTTGTGTGTGTGTACGTGCGTGTGTTTGTTTCTGTGTGTGTACGTGCGTGTGTGTGTGTTTGTGTGTGTACGTGCGTGTGTGTGTGTGAAAGTGTGTGTGTGTTATTGTACCTGTGCATGCATACCAGCATTGAGGTAGTTTAAAAGGCATGTGCAACGCACCTGGTTTGCAAAACGTGATGTGACAAAAAAGGGCGTGGGCTTCAATTTCGGCACATTTTTGTGTGTGTTGTGTTCAGCCTGTGTTCAGTTTCTTTACACACACACTTTAAACGCGTCACTCACACTGATACACGTGTACACATGCTCACACGCACACACACACACACACACAAACACACACACACACATACACACACACACGCCATACACATGTCTGTGGCACAGATCGCGCTGCTGGGCATTCAATTCCAGTGGACGGCCGACACAGAGTCCGCTCTTAAGAATGCAAAGACCGACAAGACCATCATGGCTAAGAACATGAAGAAGGTGCGTGAGTGTGTCGTTTAGGGTAGGCCAGAACCGTTTCTACTCACCGTATATGACCGTATATTTAGCATTTTCCCTGCCAAAAATACCGTATGTACACCGTATATATATATATATATATATAAATATATATGTGGTTCTGGCCAATCCTAGGTGATGGTGATGTGCACGTGCTGCGTGCTCCTAGCTCTGAATGACGCACACTGGCACGAACACACACACACACGCACATGCAAACAAACACACAACACCGGCATGTGCACGTGCAGGTGGACATGGTGCTGCGTGACATGGTGAGCATCACGCTGCGTACAGAGATCTCTAAGAACGAGCGCACCAACCTGGAGACATGCATCACCGTGCACATGCACCAAAAGGAGTCTGCAGAGGATCTGCTGAAGAAGAAGGTCAAGGACCCCTCCGATTTTGAGTGGCTGAAGCAGGTGCGTGAGTGTGTCTGTCGCACATGTGTGTCTTGCCGTACACGTATGCGTCTTGATGCACGTGTGTGTGTGTGTGTGCGTGCGTGAGTGTGTCTGTCGCACATGTGTGTCTTGCCGTACACGTATGTGTCTTGATGCACGTGTGTGTGTATGTTTGCACGCGTGTGTGTGTGCGCGCATGCGTGAGTGCGTGTATGTGCATAAAAGTGTGTGTCCTTGATACTCACGCCTTTAAACTGTTTCAACTAATCCTTCAAGACATTTGTTCAAATTAAAATGACTCGATTGACTCTAACTCAGAGCCAAAGGGCTGGGTTTGATGTGCTTATTGTTTGGCATTACCATCATTTGGCCAGTACACACTCCCTTTTACACAAATACATGCACATGCACATGCACACACACGTACGTACGCACACATCATACACGCACGCACACACACAAACACTCACGCTCAGACGCGCTTCTACTGGCGCGAGGACAAGGACACACCCATCACACACACACACACGCACACACACACACACACACACGTGCACACACACGCACACACACACACACACAATCGCTCAGGTGCGCTTCTACTGGCGCGAGGACAAAGACACCGTCATCATCTCCATCTGTGACGTCGACTTTGAATACTCGTACGAGTACTTGGGCGTGAAGGAGCGTCTGGTCATCACGCCCTTGACCGACATTTGCTACATCACACTGTCGCAAGCGTTGGGCATGTTCTTGGGGGGAGCCCCTGCTGGGCCGGCAGGTGTGTGTGTGTGTGTGTTCTTGGGGGGAGCCCCTGCTGGGCCGGCAGGTGTGTGCTTGTGTGTGTGTGTTCTTGGGGGGAGCCCCTGCTGGGCCGGCAGGTGTGTGTGTATGTGTGTGTGCGTGCGTGTGTGTGTGTGCGTGTGCGTGTCTGTGTGTGTGTGTGCGTGTGTGTGTGTGCGTGTGTGTGTCTGTGTGTGTGTGCGTGTGTGTGTGTGAGCACAGGTGCACAAACCCGCCTGTATGTGTTTGCTGCCCCCATTCTCGCAGGTACTGGCAAAACAGAGACAGTGAAGGACTTGGGCAGCACGCTCGGCAAGTACGTGGTAGTGTTCAACTGCTCTGACCAGATGGACTACAAGGGCATGGGCAAGGTGAGGTACCGGGCGGTTCCATCTTTGCAACGGCACACGTTCTAGGGTTGGCCTGAACTGTATATATACACCATATATGACCGTACATTTGGTGATTCCCCTGCCAGAAATACCGTATATATACACCATGTATATTTGGTTCTGGCCAACCCTAGGTGTGGGCAAGATTGATGCTCGATGCTCTCCCAAACGGCAACATGCTCAGCGCACCTGCGCTTTGTGTGGGTGTGTGGGTGGTTGTGGGTGTGAGTGCGCGCGTATGTGTGTACGTGCACGAGTGTGTGTGTGTGTGTGCGTGCGTGTGCCCTATGTGTGTGCCCTCCCACCCCCCCTAGGCCCACTCATGCCTCAGCATGATGCGTCAGGCTAACACTGCTCTGCCCCAAACTGGCTTTTTTCATATTTTTTCGACCAAGGCGAGATATTGTATCGGCCTTTGATTGTGAAAGCGAAGAGGCTTTCCTTGCTGATCAGACTGAAAGGGTGTAAGGCCCCACAATTTAGGCTCGCATTGTGTGTAGCAGAACAAAAATGACGATCGGTATTCACCCCTCTTACATTCACACTCTGGTGCTTCCAGATCTACAAGGGTCTGGCTCAGTCCGGACTGTGGGGCTGCTTTGACGAGTTCAACCGTATCAACCTGGACGTGCTCAGTGTGTGCGCCCAGCAGGTGCGTGTGTGCGTGTGTGAGTGTGTGTGTGTTTGTGCACCTGCGTGTATGTGTGTACGTGTGTATGTGTGCCTGTACGCAAGCGTACTTGCTGTGTGTGTATGTACGTGTTTGCATCTGGGTGTGAGTGCCCTCCTACACACATTAATATACGTGCCCTGCATCAGCCTGAATGTGCTCAGTGTGTGTGCCCAGCATGCGAACACGTTCTGGAGAAGGGAAACAGCAGAAGATCACCCTTGCCATGCAAATTACACACACAACACAAAACACACACATACACACACATACACACACAGGTGTACTGCATCTTGTCAGCCATCCGAGAGCGCAAGCGCCTGTTTGTTTTCACTGATGGAAGTCAGGTGCGGGGGGGGAACCGTTGTGAGTAGGGTTGGCCAGAACCATTCATTTATAGGTATACACAGTGTATATACGGTGTCTTTTGGCAGGGACCACCTCACCATACATACGGTCATATACGGTGTGTATATACGGTTCTGGCCAGCCCTAGGCATGAGGGTTAGCAGATGGGCATCTCGTATCATTCAGATAATGCCTTACTCTACGACACTTTGCCTGCAGTATAGCGTCAAATATGAAGAGTGGGGTAGTAACGTTTTCAATAGTAACCTAGCCGAATGGGGTAGTAACGTTAATAGTAACCTAGTTGAAAGTTGCCCAACACTTCAGTCCAGCAACTAATCTGGTGCTCTTAGATATGCGCAGTGGCCGTATTCGTTGTAATGCCTGTTGATGCTCCGACAGGGCTTTTTTGTAGGGCAGCTCCACCCGTAGTTGGTGCTCGCGTAGCGCGCATTCACACGCAAGTACACATACGCGCACACACACGCACACACATACACATGCACACACACATTCAAACACACGCAACACGTGCACATGCACACACACACACACACACACACATGCACACACACAGGTGTCCATGGACCCACGCGTGGGCTTCTTTATCACCATGAACCCCGGGTACGCCGGTCGCCAGGAGCTGCCTGAGAACCTCAAAGCCCTGTTCCGAGGAGTGACCATGATGGTGCCCAACCGGCAGATCATCATGAAGGTGTGTGAGTTTGCAGTAGTTGGCATGGGTGACCTGGATGTGCCCAACCGACAGAGCATCTTGAAGATAGGTGTGTGTGTTTGCAGTTGTTGGCATGTGTGACCATGATGGTGCCCAACCGACAGATCATCATGAAGGAGTGTGTGTTTGCAGTAGTTGGCATGGGTGACCTGGATGTGCCCAACCGACAGAGCATCTTGAAGATGGGTGTGTGTGTTTGCAGTTGTTGGCATGTGTGACCATGATGGTGCCCAACCGACAGATCATCATGAAGGGGGGTGTGTGTGTTTTCAGTAGTTGGCATGGGTGACCTGGATGTGCCCAACCGTCAGATCATCTTGAAGGTGTGTGTGTGTGTGTGTGTGTGTGTGTTCAGTAGTTGGCATGGGTGACCTGGATGTGCCCAACCGACAGATCATCTTGAAGATGGGTGTGTGTGTGTTTGTGTGTGTCTGTGCAGATGGTGGCATGGGTGACCTGGTTGTGCCCAACTGACAGGTTGTCATGAACATGGGTGTCGGTGCGGGCGTGGGTGGGAGGGCGTATGGGTGGGGGTAGTTTCTGTGGGGTGACTGACCACGATGGTGCTTGACCAACATGTCATCCTGTAGGCGGGTGTGTGTATGTGTTAGTGCATGTGGTTGTGTGTGTGGGTGTGTGGGTGCATGCACGTGTTTTAAGTGTGTACGCGCATGTGATGCTATGTACATTATTCTGTGGGTGAGAGCCTACACAAGAATGCGTGCAATGTACGATACGTAGGGTTGGCCAGAACCATATATAAACACACACACACACCGTATATGACCGTATATTTAGTGATATCCCTTCCAAAAATGCCTTATGTACATCGTATATATATAATATATATGTGTGTGTGTTTTCTGGCCAACCCCAACAATATGCAACGATGATGATGCAATGAATCTGTGGCACACATGCAATGTGCAAAGTTTACACACTCACACATGCACGCACGCACACACACACACGCACGCACGCGCACACACACACGCACACACACATACACACACACGCACGTACACACACACACACACGCACACACACACATTCACACATTCACACAATTACACATGAGCAGGTGAAGCTGGCAGCCTGTGGTTACTTAGAGAACGACATCCTGTCCAAGAAATTCTTCGTCCTGTACGGGCTGTCGGAGCAGCAGCTGTCCAAACAGGCCCACTACGATTTCGGTACGTGCACACACCTGCGCACACACGCACACAAACACACGCACACACACAAATGCACACAAACCTCTTTCGGTGTAGCGTGCGTTTTTGTGAGTGCTTTGACACCCTGATTGACTGTGCATCCCTGCTTTATTTCTAGGGTTGGCCAGAACCATACATACATACGTATATACGGTGTATGTACGGTATTTTTGGCATGGAAATCACCATACATACGATCATATACGGTGTGTGTGTATATACCGTTCTGGCCAACCCTGCTTTATTTCACAAATTGGCACAGGCGGCATGACATTGAGCCCAAGCTCTTTACTTGCGCGTGCGTTGACGCTCACGTATGTGCATGGCATGCACGCACACACACACACATTCAAACACACACAGGTCTACGAAACATCCTGTCAGTGCTGCGTACAGCTGGAACCTCCAAGCGTACGAACTCGGACAAATCTGAGGTGCGTCTGTGCGAATGTCTGAGTGTGACGCTGAGGGCAGCCACCATGCATGCAAATATGCAGCACGCGGTTGTGCACACATGCGTCCACATACACAGTGTGACACATGCACAGTGTGACACATACGCAGTGTGACACATAC
>Ga0307947_1000246_pt1 | contig 35511 bp, 44 predicted proteins | sample OrgLakmetagen232_FD_201840 | JGI IMG/M metagenome (GOLD analysis project Ga0307947, IMG submission 201840) | Saline water microbial communities from Organic Lake, Antarctica - #232 | ecosystem: Environmental > Aquatic > Non-marine Saline and Alkaline > Saline | place: Antarctica: Organic Lake...
ACAGCCTCCCTGGGTACGTGCCTGCACAGCGTGAGCTAGCAGTTTGTCGCGCAGCTGCTGAGCTTGCACACATAGGGGCATTCCTGCATCACCACACAACTAAGTGCAGCATTACTACCCTGTGTGTTTCACAGCCTCCCTGGGTACGTGCCTGCACAGCGTGAGCTAGCAGTTTGTCGCGCAGCTGCTGAGCTTGCACACATAGGGGCATTCCTGCATCACCACACAACTAAGTGCAGCATTACTACCCTGTGTGTCTCACAGCCTCCCTGGGCATGCGCCTGCACAGCGTGAGCAAGCAGTTTGTCGCGCAGCTGCTCCCACTGACCACACACAAGAGGCACACCGTGCGCGTGGCTGCCCTCCAGGCGTTGCGTGGCATCATGCACCAGGTGCATGCTATGACGTGGAGCTAGCTATATTTGGAACTAGCACACTTTGACACGTCATTGAATCGGGTAGCATGATGTTTCCTTGTTCTCATACGACCCATCAATCTGGGGTTTTTGCTTGCGTACATGGAGTACATGGAATTTTTGGGCATTGAGAGCAATATACCACGCAAGCACGATTCACGCACTTGATGTGTTTTGTATAAACACATGCATACAAGCGCACATGTATAGATGCGCACGCACAAACGTGTAAATGTGCACAAACACACTCACTCACACGCACACAAGTGCACATGTATAGACGTGCACACGCAGACGTATAAATGTGCACAAACACATTCACTCACGCACACATACACACGCGTACAGAATGCACATGAGATGATCCTAGAGATGATAGCTTTCCGTGACCCAAACATGATTCCCATCAAAGCCTTTTACGGGGACGACCTGAAAGTGAACTATGCAGGAAAGCTGGCCACGGACTCACATCCAATGGTACGTGAAACATTTGAAGGAAGAAATCACCACCTGATGAGTCGAATGATGAGTTGTACCTGAAAATCAAATCCAGCATTGTGTGTGTGTGTGTGCGAAATTAGCTTGACATGGTGCACACCATCAGTGACCGTGTGACATGATGTTTCAAATTTGTATATCGTGCAACACGATCCTCTGCGTGTGCGTGATGTGTAGCTGTCGTACCACACGAGTGTTTCAATTAAGGAACACAATTTGCTTGATGCGTCCCAGGTCTGACTGGAATCTCTACACACACACACACACACACACACACACACACACACACACACACACACGCATACGCACACACACACACATTAGCAATTGGAATGCAGGGATGCATGAGTGGTAGTGGGATGACGCACATCTTCCTCTGTGTCTCAGGTCCGGCTGGAGTTCCTACGCACCATCAGTGATTGGATGCTGAACCTTAGGGAACGTGTGGACCACGAGCCTCGTCTGCTGCCCTACGCTCTTTCAGCTCTGAACGACACCTGCACTCAGGTGTGTGTGAGTGTGTGTGTGTGTGTGTGCTTGTGCGTGTGTGTGTGTGTGTGTGTGTTTGTGCCTGCACTACGTACTTGTGTGTTCTGTGTAAGTTGGTAGTTTTGCACTTTTGAATGAGCTTGCAACTCGAAATGTGTGCTGCGTCTGATGAGCGTGTTCATCATGGAGCACATGGTTTTCATGAGTTCATGGAGCACATGTCACGGTGATGTATATTGGTGGAAGAGGTGCCATGCACTTGCATGTGCGCATGTGCACATTGTGCATTGTGCATTCTAAGTGGTGTACGGTTTGACATATGGTATATGTGGTGGAAGTAGTGCTGTGCACTTGCATGTGAGTGCGTATGGAGTGTGAGCTGTGTGCTTCTAACAAGCATACACCACAATATGTGCTACAGGTTGTGGAAGAAGCGCTGGTGCTCTTGGACAAGCTTGGCCTGCAGTACGAAGAGGAGCACGCCAAAGACCTGAAAGACACTGTGTACTACCTGCCACATGAGGTGCGTGTGTGTGTGCGCTTTGTATTTCTGTTTGTGTTGGTGGGTAAGTGGGTGGGTGTGCATTTACATGTGTGTGCGAGTGTGTGTGTGTGTACGTGTGTGTGTTTAGCTATGACTTGTGGGCTGTGTGCATGTCAAATTTTGATATGACGCAGAGTGAGTGTTTTGCCTCACGAGGATTGTGCGCATTTGCAGGGTCACGTCCCAATAGAGTAGGTGCACCCCCATAGTAGCAAAGTGACTACAAACCAAGCCTGCTGTGTTTGATCTAGAAACGCACATGCCTTGGATGCTTCAAAATAATTAACATTGCATTAGGTATGTGAGAATAAGGAGTGTGCCCAACGATGTTTTGTGTGCAACTTGTGGACACTAACGCACTTTGGACCATAAGTCCCTACAAAAGGGTTGCAGTCAAGGCATAAAATCCATGAGTTATTAATGGCACAGTTTTGTATTGTTGTTGCTCAGCCCACGGGCACACAGCTTAGACTGCCAGTCCCAATACAAAATGAACACATCCAAGGTGTAAGTGCAATGTGTCATTCTTTGGCACAGATCTGGTGTCCACTATTGCTCAACCCACAGGCACATGGTTTGGGCTGGACCTCTCTGCTGCACGAGCAAGCTGGCAGCAAGGGCAGCAAGGGCACGCCCCGCCAGATCGATGGCCCGTCAGCCACGGCCGCTGCAACGTCAGACACGTGAGTTGGTTGAGACCTGGCCCATTGAGAATGAGGACCGTCGTACTATATGCAGTTAGCAAGCGCCTTAATCGGTCTATTTTTGTTGCTTGTGTGATGCAGCTATACAAGGGAACCCTCCAATCATTGAACAGAAACTGCCAAGAAGTAGTCCCCCTAAAATTTAAGCAACACATGTGTGAGGCCCCTCAGTTGACAGCTGCATCCCTTGAGCCTGCTTCACCACCGCCCACTTAATGGTGTTGCAAAAGGAAAGCGAAGGACAAAGTGAAACCACTCGCCACATCATTTGAGGTATGAAAAAGAGTCATTGGGGTGCCGGGTAACAGAACAACAGAACACTCCTCCTCTGCAGCAAAAAAAAGGCAAAATGTGATGAGCAGTTGACAAAAGCAGGATCACTGATGGCGATGCGCAGAAGTTGGCAAACTGCAGGGTCACAATTTTGAGTCTGGCAAAAGGTGGTTCATCAAAAGAGGGCGAGCAAGTGCAAATTAATTATGATGATTTATGATGTCCTTCGTGACTGCAGGTGGCAGCTGGCAAGGACACACTCTCACACACGTACACACGCATGTACACGCACGCAAACACATATTTACATACACGCGCAGTCGCCCACACGTACGCCCGCATACGTGCACACACACACACGCACACACACACACACTCACAAATACTCACACAGGACGGGTGGGCGGCAGCTGGCAAGCTTCACATTTGCTTCCAGTCAACAGCAGGCAGTGTCCCAAGCAGAGGGCAGCAATGGTGCGTGCATACATGTGTACGTTTGTATGTGTATTTGTATGAACATATGCTGGTGTGTGTGTCTTTGATATCAGGTGTGTGCCTTGACCCCAGCAAAATGTGGATCTGATTCTACATCTGTGTGTGTATGTGCGTGTATGCGCCTCACAGGTGCAAGGCAGCTGTTTGTAATGCCGAGTTGCCTGCGTGTGTGTGTGCCTCACAGGTGCAAGCCCGCAGCTTGTAATGCCGATTTGCGTGTGTGTGTGTGTGTGTGTGTGTGCGTGTGTGTGTGTGTGTGCCTCACGGGTGCAAGTCAGAAGCTTTCTATGCCGATCTGCGTGTGTGTGCGTGTGTGTGCGTGTGTGTGTGTGACTCACAAGTGCAAGTCAGCTGTTTGTAATGCTGATTTGCAAGTATGTTTGTGTGTGTCTTTGTATGTGTGTCACAGGTGCAAGGCAGCTGTTTGTGATGCCTGGGCCGTTCATAAGCCGCCCACGTTTGGGCACGCGCATCTTGGTGCAGGTGAGCATTCTTGCGTATTTGTGTGTGGGGGGGCATGTGTGTAATTTGTTTGTAAGAGTGTGTGTGTTGTGGGTATGTGTGTAAGGGGGTGGGTGGGACTGGGTGCGCGTAGTATTAAAAGGTGATATTTTGTACGTTTATGCGTGTGCTGCTTGACCAAGTAACACCCTGATAGTATGCTGTGCAGGTATTATGTGCAAGTGTGCTGACGTATACCCATACAATCTCAAGTACACACTATTCTCTTTACATACACTTGATATGCGCACGAACACACACGCAGAGGGGCTACGACTCCGTCTCCGCTCTTAATCACGTCCTCCGCTTGGTCCTTGTGCCCTGTTGCCCTTACACAAGCGAATACTTGCACACACGCATGCACACACAGCTGCATACACGCTCACACACACGCACGCACACATGCACACACACGTACACATGCACATACACACGCGCACTAACACAGGGACAACTCTCACGTTCCACGCATTCCTTGCTAGCTAGACGTCAGGCCATAGCAGCAGGAGCCCGGAACCATGCAGGAACATGCCTCATACAAGCCAGTACTTACACCCACGCATGCACACACAGGTGCATTCATGCTCACACACACATACACACACGCACGCGCACACACATACACATACACATACACACACAGGGCCAGTTCTCACGCTCCATGCACCCCTTGCTGGCTGAGGTCGGGTCATGGCAGCAGGAGCCCAAGCTGAGGGCTGCCCTGCTGCTGCGCACGCTGCTCGTGCTAGGAGAGGATGCACTGCACCAGTACCTGCAGCACCTGGTGCCTGCGTTCTGCAAGTGAGTTGTGCTGTCCTCTTTGTTTGCTCTGATTGAATTGCGTGAAGCCACAAGATCTATTTTAATTTGCACTGATGTCTGCCGCACTTGGCGTCTGCGTCTTGCATGTGAGCGGGGTAGCTTTGTTTGATTGGGCGATGCGGTCACCATCCGTGCTTTCAAGTATTGGGTACTTTAATCTCCAAGGTCTTCCCTGTCCTTTGCAAATTTCCTGTGTGTGCCTTGAAACCTCAGGCTTACTGAAACTGCAAACTATCACACACACACACACACACACACGTGTCACCCAAATCCCAAACGTCAGCCCCATCATCTGTGGCTGCACTATCATTTTTCCTACTTATCCTTTGCACCAAAAGTACACGCATGCACACATGACAACAACACACACACACACGCACACACACACACACACGTACGACATGCAGGGCCATCCAAGACCCGGAGGTCAGCCCCATCATCCGAGACTGCATCGCCATCGTGTCCTGTTATGTCCCCCCCTCTATGGTGCTCGACCTCCTGGCACCTCGCATCACAGATGGGTGTGAGGACCTACGCAGCAGAGCAGCTGCAGTTGAGGTGCTGGCACATGTGGTGAGGTGAGTGCGGGCATGTGTGCCGGTGTGTGTGTTTGTGCGTGTGAGTGTGTGTGTCTGTGTGTATGGGCATGTGTGCCTGTGTGTTTGTGCATGTGAGTGTGTGTGTTTGTTTGTGTGAGTGTGGGCATGTGTGCCTGTGTGTGTTTGTGCATGTAATTGTGTGTGTTTGTGTGTGTGAGTGTGGGCATGTGTGTCTGTGTGTGTTATGTGTGTCTGTGTGTGTTTTGTGTGTGCAAGTGTGTGGTTGCTGAGTGTGAGCGTTTCAGCACCTGGGCATGTGCAGCAAGGCTGGGGTTGAGATGTGGTGCTGGCAGTGCGCTGTGGATGACGTGCAATTTTGCACCGACACACACTTACATACTAACACACACAAACACAAACTCACAGATGCATACATATTATTTTGCAGAGGTGCTGGTGCTCGCGGGGCTGTGGATGATGTGCTAGAGGACTTAGCGGACCTGGTGGAGGGCAGCGATGCCTTGTTGCGCTCAGGTGTGGATGGATGTGTGGCGCTCAGGTGTGGATGGTGTGCTAGAAGACGTGGTGGATGTGTGGCGCTCAGGTGTGGATGATGTGCTAGAAGACGTGGTGGATGTGTGGTGCTCAGGTGTGGATGATGTGCTAGAAGACGTGGTGGATGTGTGGCGCTCAGGTGTGGATGGATATGTGGCGCTCAGGTGTGGATGATGTGCTAGAAGGTGTGGATGGATGTGTGGCGCTCAGGTGTGGATGATGTGCTAGAAGACGTGGTGGATGTATTGCGCTCAGGTGTGGATGGATATGTGGCGCTCAGGTGTGGATGATGTGCTAGAAGACGTGGTGGATGTATTGCGCTGAGGGGTAGATGACGTGCTAGGAGACTTGGTGGAGCTCAGTTTTGGATGCGTTGTGTGACTGAAAGCTGTGTGTTCCTCACACAGTTTGTGCTACTCAAACTAATTGCTCAAGGTTTTGACGAGCACGTTAGACAAACCCTGCAGAAGGTTAGCGTGCCCTGCTGCGCCTGAATAAACAGTAGTGAGCAAATGGGGCAGATGTGTGATGTGTGATCTTCTGATCTTACACACAACAAGGATCGTGGCTTTGTCTAGCTGATCGTTATCTTTGCTTGCCGGCTTAGTTTATGCTTTGTTTTTAAGCCCCAAGTAAGGGTGATTGGTGCTGGCGTTTGTTGGACATATTGGCAGCCAGCTTTACGTTCTGTGCCTGAATGCACTGCAGGATACCCCTTAGTCCTTCTCCAGAGGGGGGCGACTGGGAATAAGTTAAAATGTTCCTTTTTTGCACTCAGAAGCCAGCCATTCACTGCCCCCTCAGCTGATTGACACCATTTTGCTTTGAATGAAAGCTTGCAATATAAGCTGCACGAGGATGTGCTTATATCCTTGCAAGTTTTTTTGTGCACAACAAATTGACAGGGGTTTAAGCTCACCCTGACCACAGAAACCAAAATATGGTGTGGCTTCCTATTGGTAAACAGCACATGTTCAGCTGTATCATCAACCACTTCACTGTTCAACTTCATATTTTTTGCAATCATATTTGTTTACAACAAGAACTCCATACCACCAGAAACTCAACTTGTGGTTTGGTGCAGTGGGTTGTCAGATCCAGCACACGGGTGCCTGAATGTAGGGTTCACGCCGCGGCTGATATGGTTTTTGGCCCCAACTGGCAGTTCTCAAGCTCACCTGCTTTGGAATTTTTGCTGATTTTGATAACTGCCGATTGGGGCCAGCATACTCTGTAAGCATTTGAAAACCAAACCCCTTTTGGGCCTCAGTGTCCCCCTCTGGTCCTTCTCCATGCTCTTCAAAGTGCAGGCAAGTCACACACAACAGCACACACATGAACACTGTGCACTTACACACACAGTCACACACGCTCACACACAAAGCACACGCTCACAACACACAAAGCACAGTCACACGCTCACACAGTCACACATATAGGTTGAGCAGCCATGCCAGGCTGGAGGCCTTTGTAAACCGAACTAAATTAAACTAAACTATACACTTACACACACACCTGCAGAAGATGTGGTGGTGCAGGAGTCGGTGTCGTGGCTGGTGCATTATGCCATAGCTACGTGCGGGCCCGCAGTTGCGCGTGAACAGGAGAGGTAAGAGAATTGGTTCTGCAAGCCATAGGGTAAGGGTGAGGGTAATGTAAGCTTTCATAGAAAAGAAAAGCACGCAAGCAGTGAAAACCACTCCCCGCACTGATGAAGGAAAAGAGAGCCATTTTGGTACTAATGACCGCAAAACTTCTTTCATACACCTTAAGCAGCTTGTTTTGGTTTAGGGTTATAAAGTTATTAAGTGTACCATAACTTGGGGAGCCTCTTAAAGCAGGGACTCATAATCAAGTAAACACCAGAAAGGTGTATTATGTAGCTAAAGATTTCCTTGAACACCAACAGCATGCTTTGTGGCCTGGGTGTTGTTATCTCCGTGCAGTGCTCAGGGTTTTGCTATCACCAGAAACAAGGCGTGACGTGCAGTTTGAAAGGTGGAGGCTGCGCACGGGCTGGACCTGCATGATGCAAGAAGGGCGCGTCCACAGGGCTCTGCATCACTAGGGCAGGCTGATTGCTAGGGCAGACTGATGCATTTTTGTGTAGGAGTTTACAAAAGTGGTAATGCACTAGGTCAGTGAACAATCTGTGCTTGCATTTGGGGCTGCTGCAATTGCAAACAGAACACAGGGGAAAGGCAAGACACAGGTGCGTCTTGGTTCTTGGAAGGAAGCGATGCTTACGCATAAGGGCCAAGTTCACACATGCAGGTTACGCATAGGATGCTTACGCATAAGGGCCAGGTTCACTCATATAAGTTATGCATAGGATGTTTACGCTTAAGCGCCAGGTTCACACATATAGGTTATGCATAGGATGTTTACGCTTAAGAGCCAGGTTCACACATATAGGTTAGGCATAAGGGCCAAGTTCACATATATAGGTTATGCATAAGAGCCAGGTTCACACATATAGGTTACACATAAGGGCCAGGTTCACACCATGCCTGGAGGGGGAAGCACACACTTGGACTGCTGCTCAAGCCAGACGTTGCACATTCTCTGTGCTCTCCTTACTCTGCCAAACCATATAGGTACCTTGGAAAGTGCAGATACCCAGACTGCTGCCCATGCCACACGTGTTGCTCCCTGTCCAGCTTCTTCTGCCCTCTCCTTATTTCTGCCATATGTAACGCCATACCCCTTGCAGGGCACTGTAGCTACTGACAGCTGGCTGGTTGTGGCTCAAAGCTGCCGGCACACACACACGCACACACACACAGGCACACACACACACGTACACGTGAGTACACTTATATACAAAACACCGCAAACACGCTTGTATGATGTGCAGGTTGCTTTGGATTCTGCTGCACCTAGAAGCCGCCCACACCGTACAGCCCTACCCCATTCCTGCTGCTCAGTGCCCTGCAGCATCTGTCCACGCTCAGCCTACACCCCCCCACCCCACACTGCTGTGCGACCAGCTGGCACAAGCAGCAGGCCACCCCAGCACAGATCATTTGGTGCGTGTATGCGTGTGTGTATTTGTGCATGCGTATATGTACGCTTTGCGTTGTGTGTGCGTGGGCAAGTGCACCCGTGCTTACGTACGCGTGTTCGTGTTATGTGTGGGCAAGCCTGCATGTGCACATGTCGTGCATGTGTACTGTGTGAGTAAAACGTCAGAATCCTGCGCTGGTTTAACACCACATGCTGTGGGAAGGGTTGGCCAGAACCGTATATAACACCGTATATGACCGTATGATTGGTGATTTCCCTGCCAGAAATACCGTATATACACCGTATATTTACGGTTCTGGCCAACCCTAAGCACGTGCATTCAGTACATGCTTTACAACAACTCACATGAGCCAGAGCCCTCACAAAGCATACAATTTATCTACGCCATTACGTAGGTGGTGGAGCTCAGAGTGGGCTTGTGAGCATGCATGTATTCCGCACACAAGCATGCACGCAGGCGGCACACAATTTGCATGCAGTTTTTGACACAGCATGCAATTATTGACAGCAATGCAGAAACAACACACAACACACACATACATAATGTAGGTAGCAGAGTTGAGAGCGAGACTGCTCCAGCGCTGCGTGCCCAGCGAGTGTGTGTCTGTGGCCCTAGAAATGAGGGTGCTGGCGCGCCTGCTGCTCACTTATGGAGGTGCCACACAGGTTTGTATATGTGTGCCTGTGGGTATGTGAGTGTGTGCGTCTGTGTGTGTTGCGCAATTATGTGTTTGCGCCTGGAGTTCAGGGTGCGGACTTGCCTGCTGCTCACTTATGGAGGTGCCACACAGGTGTGTGTATGTGTGCCTGTGGGTATGTGAGTGTGTGCGTCTATGTGTGCGCGCCTGGATAATAGGGTGTGGACTCGCCTGCTGCCCACTTTGGAGGTGCCACACAGGTGTGTGTGTAAGTTAAGTGGTACGCCTTAGTTCGTAACTTTCTTAAGTGCGTCTCCTCACTTTTGAGGTGCCTTCGACACTGCAAGAGGTGAGTCCTGTGTTTGAGCACCAGCCAGTATCCTCTACGTAGCAACACGCTGCCATCATTGCATGTTCTCAACCGCACAGGAGGGAGCGTTGCTGACAGGAGCCAAAGATGGGCCCCCCCTTCCCCGCCTCTGCGTACCAGCCAAGCAGCACCCTGCTGCTGCTGCTGCCGCTACTCCTCCTGCTGCTGCTGCTGCTGCTGTTGATGTCGCACCTCAGGGTGCAGGCAGCGCATGCTGCTCGCACGCAGGCCAGGGGGGGCACAGCCACCCCAGTACGAACGGAATGATGTGGAGTGGGCAGGACGTGAGTGCCGCTCTGGACCGTTTGGACAGCCAGGTGCGTGTGTGTGTGTGTGTGCTTGTGTGTGTGTGTGAGTGCGTGTGCTTGTGTGTGTGCTTGTGAGTGCATCATGCTTTCCTTCCTGCCATCTTACTACATCGGCCCATTTGCAGCTGGGCCTGCCACTATTCACTTTCTACCGGCAAGCTGCTTGGCTTGCTTGGGCTGGTCTTCTGGTGTGGTGCCTGTGTTGTTGCATGCCTGTTGCGTATGAGATTGGTAGTGGTATTTTCTGTACATTATCCGTGTGAATGTGATCTGAAACACGAGCCCTTGCAAAGTCAATTGCAGATTCTGAGTGCTACTTGATACTTGCATCGCGATCCTATGCATGCACACGTATGCACACATACACATGCATGCTCAGCAAACCATATACTTGCACACACACGCACACATTTAAGCACACACACACGTACATTCACGCGCACACACACACGCACACTTGAGCACACACACATACACACAAGCACACACACTCACACACGCACACAGGTACCTGTTCTTGCACACCACGCTCCCTCCGCCCCCCTGAGCCTGTCTTGCTTATGCAGCCTTCTGCTGCACCTCCCATACATCTTCAAAGGCAAGCGCACCCACTCCGACCCAGCCACACACACAGCAGATGCAAACAAAGCAGCAGCAGCACCACCACCACCAGAACCAGGCAGTGCAGTGGCAGCAGAGCAGTTGGCAGAACGTCCAGATGAACAGGCTGTGTTGGACTCAGAGCACGGGCACAAGCTGATGAGATTCCTAGTGTCACTTCTTGCGCAGGTGCGTGGAGGAGTGGCAAAGTTGTATTACTTTTTGCAGTTGGCTTGATCAGTGAAAAAGGAGAAGCAGGTTGAAATGATGTATAGTATGTGTGTGTGTGTCAGAAAGCAGTGTACCTGGACAGAGAATGGGTTGCTGGTTGCTGGCAACACCACTCTAGAATGGACACTCAGCGTGTTGTTTGGTCTGTGCATGCAACCATGGCTTTGGACTATGGTGCGTCTTTGATAGAGATTTTTGTAGATAGAGGAACTGATGGCACAACCAATACTGATTGCAATATATCGTGTGGAGGGTACCATTGGAGCAAAAGGGGTGGAGATCTAAAGCGTTCTGGCAGGGCTGCTAGTGTACTCTAGTTTTATAGTGGGGCTGGTGTTTTATTGACGAGTAATTCAGTGGGGCTGGATGTCATTAACCCTGCCGATGATATCAAGGTGACTTTTAATGTCATCTGACTCAATCTCGTTCGCTGTACTATCCAGTGTGCACTGCTTTGCTGAAGATGTCGGTAGCAGAAGCGCACCACGCTCTGCACTTTGCCGCTTACGTCAGCAGTTGGAGTATGTTGTACGTTGCTAAGAACGGCTCACTTGGCACAAATGCCTGCCTTGTGTAGTCACGTAGCTAGCAATGCATGATGCCTTTTGCAATTGCCTCGTTCTCATAGGTTGAGCAGCCATTCCAGGTTGAATGCCTTTGTAATCCAAACTAAACTAAACTAAACTTTGCAATTGCCATTCCGTCCCTACTGCTGGTTCCATTCCCTGGTGCAGGGTCTAAACATCCTAAGCACAAAATAAGGGCTTTTGAGGTAACACACACTACGCACAAATCACACACACGCACACGCACACGCACACGCACACACACAAACACACAAACACACACACACACACACACACACAAATGCCAACTCGTTCTATTTCAGGTGGTAGATGGCGTGCCTCGTTTGTGGGCCCTCCGTTGTTTGCAACAAGTTTGTACCTTATCCAACACCACCGACAGCACAGCCCTCGATGGCGTAGCCCCTTCTACATCGCCCTCCCTCCCTCCAACCACACACCGAAACGACCAGGAAGGAACACATCAGCTTGCTGACAGCAGCAGTAAAGTTGTGCCCCCTCCCTTTCAACCCCCCCTCGTTGCCCCCTCCGTCCTAGCCGCACACCTCCCCCGCTTATGCACCGTCCTGTGTGACGTTGGCTTGCTGTCGTCGTCGCCCACTGTGCGAGTCCAGACCTGCAGGGCTGCTGCCGCAGTGTTTGCTGGGCTGGGGCATGAGGGGTTGGGGCAAAAGTGCCTGGGGGAATTTGCTAGACCGGGCAAGAGTGCAGGGGGCGCAGAATCAAGTACCGCAGAGGAGCAGGGAGCTGAGGAGGGGGGGAATGAAGGGGTGCCCACAGTGTCCGCTTTGTCAGGAGGGGAAAGTTTATCACAGGGACATGCGGTTGGTGTGAGAGGATTGGTATGTGCGCTGCAGCGTGCGGTAGAGCAAGACGGCAGACAGGAGGTGAGCAGCGCAGCGCTCGAGGCGCTGCAAGTTTTGCTGCAGCAATGCCAGCGGGGAGACCCTCAAACATGCCTCGTGGCCCAATCTTTGTTGCCCGCTACTTTAGGTTAGGTTAGGTTACATAGGGTTTTGGCCTTCAGCCAGGTAGTTTGACTGCTCAGCCTGCTGGTCATTGCCAGCTCTACAAAAAACAGCCGTGATCTCTGAAAGAAAAAAGCACATCTGAAACGAGTCATGTTCAAGAAAACGAGTAACGTCGTTTGCAAATCCCAGAAAAATAAAGACCATTAGCTCCAAGAAATATAAATGTCTGTGAAGAAGCGCCCAAAAACAAATGATCATACCTAACTTTCACAGCACGAATTCCTGGGCAATTGCAAAGAAACAAAGCATGTCTTGCAAATCACATCTGTTACAAAATCCACCGTCACCATCCTGCCAACAAGCTCTTTCAACACCCATGGTGTGCGCACGGAGTCTAAATCTGGCAACATTGCGTTGACGTGCCTCCCCAAATCCAAGTTGAGGTATCTAGGAACACAATACAGGCCAGTATCACTCTTCAATGGCAGCAAAGGAGAAGCAAACCAGCGGTGATAAGTCGCACGCTTGAGTCTTCATTCTCTAGGCTCAGTATCATTCAGCTCCTCCCAAACTTTGCACAAACAAGCACGCAAATCAACTGCTAACTCTTTAGCATTGACAGCTGAACCAGAGCGCACAGCATTCCTATACTGGTCTCTCCCCTGCAAACCTTCAAAAGCAGCCATGACTTCAGCCGTCCAGCAGCTCGTGGCACCCGGCATGGCACACATCCCCTTGTCTGCATGCCAAACCTTCTTCAATCTCACTGTCGCACCCAATAATCGAATTATAAAACCGCACTGCAGCCCGAAACCAGTAAAACTGGAGAGGCTCCTGACCACACCCTCAGCACAGACCAATTGCAAGAAGTACGCCTCACGCCCAGGACACGCTTCAAAAAGCAAAGATGACCAGTCTGCAAGGGACAGGCCACCTCCGCTCCCTTCTTCATGTATGTAACCAGTGCCCCAGATCTGACTGCTGTACATGCTAGCTGGAATAACATATGCTTTGGCCAGCCACAAAAGCTTGTGCGGCATGTCCACCAGCCAGCCCATGCTCGCTCACAAACTTCCTCACGCGCAAGCAGCCCCCCTGAAAGGCAGGAACCACTTTCGCTGCTGCAGCAGTCATACTCACAACTCGTGTAAATGTCATGCCCAGATATTTTAATGAATCGACTGCAGCGAGCTCAGAACCACGGTACTTCAACACAGGGACCCACACATCAGACCTGCCAAAATGCATCACCACCGATTTCTTCTCATTCACAACCAGATCTTTCCTGGCGGCATAAAAACAAGCTTATCCAGCATACGCTGCAACTGGTCTGGGTCATTACTCAAGAGGCAAAGATCGTCCGCATACAGCATGAAACTGACCTTGAAGTTTAAAGCACGCACCAGCCACCGCCCCTGCACACTCATCTGTTGCAGAACTAATGTCATTAATGTACAGAGAAAACAGGAGAGGGGACAGAGGGCAGCCTTGCTTGACCCCCCTTGCAGGAGCAACCTTAGCACGCTTCAAACCATCCACCAAAACATATTCATCTCTTGCATACAGGTTTTGAATGATGGACAACATGTGAGCAGGCATGCCGATGCGCCGAAAGTGCTCCTACAACTTTTCACGAGGGACAGTATCATATGCCTGCTTGAAGTTGATGAAGGCTGCATGCAGTTGCTTCTTTTCGACTCTAGCAACATGCTCCAGTGCCCCAAAATAAACATGGGTTGCAATGTGTTCCTGCCAGGATAAAAACCAAACTGTGCATCAGGAATCTTGCCCAGCTTTACACCCGTCTGTGACAACCTCAGGCAGCACGTTAGCATACAGACGGTACAAGGTGCCATTAACTGCAAGCTCCTATAATTGCCAGGATCAAGCAATTGTCCTTTCTTATACAGAGGGATGATCTTGGCGACCTTCCATCTATCAGGAACGCAAGCCTTGCGCATGAACAGCCTAAAAAGTTGTACAAGCAGAGGCACCAACACATTGAACGCTCAGTGCCCCTGCCAGACTCTAGAAATCTGCTTATTGCATACTTGATGAACAGGGCAGCAATCATGTCAAAACCAGGGGAAGCTTGGGCATTCCATTTTTGCACAAAAGTGGCCACAAGAGCTCGCATGGCCAACTCACTAGGCACCTCAAAAGAGGGCTGGTTGTCAGATGCTCCACAATGACGGCCAACAGGAACGGCCAGGTCTCGGCCGTCCAGGCCATGAGTACCTCCCCAGCGTGAGGACCACCAGGCACGGCCTTCACCAGCAGACGCAGAGGAGATACTACCCACAGATTGGGCAGAGGGGGCTGTAGGGGCAGAGAGGGAGGGGATGGCAGGGCTGGCGCTGAGAGGGCAGCAACAGCAGCAGCAACAGCAGGGGCTGAGGTTTGAGCTGTCGCTAAGAGTGGGGCAGCAGCAGCTGCAGCTGGGGCTGAAGGAATTGAAGGCTGAGCTGTCGCTGAGGGCGGGGTAGCAGCTGCAGCAGAAGGCTGGGCGACCTGCGCCCCCGGAGGTCCAAAATGGCGCTGCAAGTAATCCTCCCGAGCAGCTGCAGACAGAGGGGTCTGATGTACGCGCTTAAGCGCACGCAGAATGTCATGCAGCGCAGAATCATGTTTCTTGAGTCTGTCAATAAATAGCGCTTTCTGTGCCCTTACATGAGCACGCTTCGTAGTCTAGTCTGCCTACGTGTAGTCTGCCTTCCGACGACTAGTCTGCCTACGTCTAGTCTGCCTACGAAAGGCCCTCTTCAACTCCTTAGAAATCTCCAAATCACCACGACCAAACGCTTCTTTTAAAACAGCTATAACAGCTCATGAGCATGCAGGTCGGAGGTGACACTGTGCTGCTGAGTCAGATCCAGGCAATAGTTCAGCAGCACTGTTAGAAAGCAATTTATTGCACAGCTGCAGTAGCAGTGGCTATTTCTTTGCCATCTTTATATTATCACAATGCAATGCTATGGCTTTTCCAAGTCTTTGCTTTGACAGCTGGTCTGTACGGTTGTCAAGTATGGGTCACTTCTTCTCTGACATTTGATTCCTCAAAAATCACCCCCACACATGTCCTTCACCTGGGCTTCCTGAAAAGACTCTTGGGTGTCAAGAAAGGTACCAATACTCACTGCGTGCTTCGCGAAACAGGTCAGATGCCCATTTTTTTTATTGGTGCATCATACGATTCTGGAACAGTTTACTCTCTTCAGACAATCCTCTTCTTGAGAAAGCTGTGCGGGCTGACCTTCTCATTGCAAATAGAAGTGATACATGGACTTGCCAGGTTCTGCATGCACTCCATGATTTCCCTACGTCTCAGCAATTTTTGAATGCCATACGATCTCGCGAGTCTATCAATTTGAAACAGTTTGAGCTCACTTTATTTGTGCAAAAATATCATCGGGAGCTGGAGAGAACTTGATGATTTGACACCACAATCACCATTCCAGCAGAATTATGAGGACTTATCACACACATTTTGGTATACTTTTGGGGATCGCTCCTGGCTGGTGGGATGACAGAAAAAGAATTCATTAAGTCTGTGTTACCTATCTACCTTCGCTTGGATATTTCCAGCAATCTCAGCCGTGCATTTTCTTGCCCTCGCCTATCTGGCCATAACTTTCTGGTCCAAAGAATGCGTCATAATAGGAATAGAAGGCCTTATGAGCTCAGAATCTGTGACAAATGTGACTGGCACTCTGTTCAGGATGAGGAACACATTTTGCTGGACTGTCTGCATGAACATCTTGTTAGCCTCCGCACACAGCACCGCCAGCTGGTCTTCCCACCTCAATATGTGTAGCTTGGGCTCGTCTGAGGACTTTTTTAACCAACCTAATATTTACGGTGTGGCCTATTTTGTGGCTGAGTGCCTAGCCCTTTTCCCTTGATTTTTTCTAGGATTATTTCGATTTGGTTTCAGTTTTTTTCCAAGCTTCCGCTCAGATGCCCCCCAGAGGCATATATAGCGATGTAACCTTACCTTCCCTTATATTATCACTTGATGTCTGATTTGCGTAGTGTGCCACGGTCATTTGCTCTTACGTAAACATGTAAATCTAAATCTAACTCAAATCAAATTGCGCGTCAACAGCTTAAACTACGAATAGACGTGAAAACTGCAGCAACAGCACGCTTGAGAGAATTAGGTTTAGGGTTTAGCTAAATATGACTGGCTGGGCCGCCGCCATCTTCTTTTTATCTTGTCAGAGCGGATTCGTCTCCTTGTTAGCCCAATCGTCACTTTGTGTGTTGCCAGCTAACGAGTATCCCTCGTCAGCAAGGGAAATCAAATACCAGCTTCGCGTGAAATTTTTCGAGATGAAACAGCTAGGAATCTACCAAGACCTGAAAAGTGGCAAGCACAATCGGATCAGCTGATCTCCAAGATTCAAGGTGTAAACCATACAAATTTAAAATCAAACACACATATTATATCATCCTGGTCATATTAAACACTACGTTCCTAAGCTAGTCCCCACGCAACAAGTATCATCTACAGCTAATAACTATTGCCCAAACATCTGTGCGGTTCACCCTCTCAGTGGGTCAACAGGCACAAGCCAAGGCCCTCCTCTCACGACACACAGCACACCACACTAAGCACATCACCAGTAGAAGCAGCCTAGAATCGCTCGCCCCAGTTCACGAAAGTGGCCCCGGTGCCAGCGTTGCAATCACGAGCGTACTCAAACCGGCAGGCTCCCAGCAGCTTGATGCCCACTCCATAAGACAGGCCCCGCCCTGGCTTACGGTAGTACTCGGTGGGGTTGCCCTGCGCAGTGTGTGTGTGTGTGTGTGTGTGTGTGTTTGTGTGTGTGTGTATGTGTGTGTGTGCGTGTGTGTACTGTGTGTGTATGCTTATGTGCGTGTGCGTGTGTGTATGAGCGCATGCCCCAGCTGTATGATACAGGTTCTATTGTCAATAGTATGCACACGTTCACACACCTCCACACAATCAGCCCCCACTCACCTCTAGGCCCCTGGACGAGCTCAAGTCAGAGCCGTACTCGGTGAAAGCGTAAGCTGTACCAGGCAAGCCAAAGTTTTTAAGAGGCACACGTGCTTCCAGCGCAGTTTCTAAAAAGCGGCGTGCTGCTCCCAACTCCCCGTATCCATACCCTCGCACACTGCAGTTACAACACAGGACACGCAGAGTTCATTACATCAGGTCAGATGCAGTAGGCAAATGAAAGTGGAGAGCAGAAAGCTACGACCAGGTCTGCTCTCTCCCCTGCACAGGTCAGTTTGCTGCAGCTTACGTCGTTACTCTGCGCCTAGAACTAAAAGAACTCTTTGCCTGTGTACGCGTGCATGCGTGTGTGTGCAGGCTTGTGTAAGTTTGTGTGTGTGTGCGTGCGTGCATTCATGTGTGTGTGCGCATTTGTGTGTGCGTATTTGCATGTGTGTGCGCGTGTGAGTGTGTATGCATATATGTATTTGTGTGTTGTTATATTGTGTGTGTGTGTGTCTTGCCGTGTAACAGAAGCAGCCCGCACGCATGTGGTCCTTGCAACATTGAGCAGTGAGAACGTCATTCACAGCACGCAAACGAAAGCGGCCACAACACGCATACCGCGCACACACCTGTAAGGTCCCCCGAGAGAGAAGTAGTCGTACGAGCCCATGTCTCCTATGCAGTTGCCCACGCGTGCGTGGGCTACTAGTGTGTTGGGGGCTTTTCGGTCCACCCACACGTCATCCTCAGTGAGCTTGGGCAGGAATGGCATTTGCATGAACCTGTGGTCGTTCATTGGGGGTTTGGCATGGTCGTCACCATAATTTTGCGAGTATGGCACCTGCATTGCCCTTCATTGCTCATTCGTTAGGGCAACTTTGTTGTGAGCTTGGTTGTAAGCATGTGGCACATGCCATCATTGGCATGCCGGTATCTGCATGAATTTGTGATCGATCAATCATTTAGGTAACAATCAATGTGTGCCTGACAGAGGTATTGTGGTGCGTGCAGAGTGTGGGTGCACACAACCCACACGCCATACATTCTGCCGGTGTAAGCAGGAGCGATATTAGCACGAACCTGGAGGAGCAATGCTAGCAAGAGCCTGTGTGTGGCATGCACCTAGCTATTGAGCCTAAGAGCTTCAGCGTCTGTCCACACATCTCTGACAATGATTAACATCCCAATACTGTGAGAACCTCCTTTCGACTAACTACCAAACGTCAATGTTGTGAGTGAGATGTGGTCTGCGGTCTCTGAAGAATATGGGGGAAGTGCCTGCTCTTCAACCATCACAGCTGTTTTGCTGCACAACGAGCAGGCACTGATGCCATTTTCATCAGAACCTACCCCAACCACTGATTTCTACACTACCTGCGCAGTTTCTTTTGTTCTTTTTATGCAGGGGGAAACAGACGGCACAAGACTCCGTGTTTGTGATATAGGACTAGCAATTTGTGGCAGAGACTTCACACGCTCGTCCAACCTGTGTGAAAGGACTTGGTGTGACTCCTAATGTGCAATGAACTATTCAGCACTTGCAAACAAGCATTTCTCAGGGAGCAATCAAATCCGTTTCGTCTCTTCCCACACATATACCCACGACGTCCATACGGACACGCACTTTGTGAAGGTGGCTTGGCATTTGTTGTACAGGCCCCCTGACAGGCCCAAGGACCGACCTTTTCCTAGGGAAATCTTTGGATTTAAGCCTTGGTCAACCTGTAGGTGTATGATGGTTGAAGCGTGCGGATGTTTGAAGCATGTGGATATTTGTAGTGTGTCAATGCATTATTGTGTAGAGTCCAGTCCAGAGAGATGGCTAAGGGAAAAAACTCTCTTGCTTTCTGTCAATGAAGCACCACACACGTAGAGGCGTGCACACACACAGGTACACACACACATATATACTCACACAACTCACTCCCGCACCTGAATTAGCATGCGTGTGCCCAACTGGTTGCCTTTCATAAACTACACATTGTCCAGCGTTGTGAGGTATGCACACATACACACACACAAAGATACATACACGCACACAACTCATCCCCGCACCTGGAACAGCATGCGTGTGCCTAACTGGTTGCCATTCACAAACTGCACGTTGTCCAGCGCTGTGAAGTGCTGGTAGCTCAAGCTCAGGTCCTTGCCGTTTCCACTGAGGGTGGTGGGGGGCCCGCTCTCTGCGTAGTAGCCACGTGCCGCCTTTGTGCCCTGCAGAAGTAGTAGGGTAAGGGATCGGAAGACGACGCAATGTGAGAGCCTTGTGCCATGGCTGCAAGCACTTCCCTCTGGATGATGTCACACGCCAAAAGCGCGTCTGAGACGCGCAACCCTGCAGAAGGCGAGCCGCTCAACTGGGCAAGCTGGAAGGCCATTCCTTCTCAAATAAGGCCATTGAACGAGACAATCCTCCATGTATTCCTTGCTCGTATACACGTTTTGTGTGAATCGACGCGCCTTGCAGAAGTTGCAGACTTCCCCTCCCCTCTCACTTTTGCCGCCTACCCCATTCTCACACACTGCACGTTCTCTCACGGTCTGTCATGCCCATGCACACCTATAGGGTAAAACATACCTTGTCTACTGTCTGCCCATTTTCATCGCAGGTCGTGACTTGCTGGAAAATGAGGGCATGCTCCACCTTGTTGTCCTGCCCACCTGTGGGTGCATGTATGTGTGGGTGTATGCACATGTGTGTGTGTGCTGCGTTTATGCACTGCCCACCTGTGTGTGCATGGATGTGTGGGTGTATGCACATGTGTGTGTGAGCTGCGTGTATGCTCTGCCCACCTGTGGGTGCATGTATGTGTGGGTGCATGTAAGTGTGTGTGTGTGTGTGTGTGTGTGTGTGTGTGTGAGCTGCGTGTATGCACTGCCCACCTGTGTGTGCATGTATGTGTGGGTGTATGCACATGCGTGTGTGTGTATGCACATGTATGTGTGGGTGTATGCACATGTGTGTGTGTGTGAGCTGCGTGTATGCACTGCCCACCTGTGTGTGCATGTATGTGTGTGAAAGCGCTGCATGTATGCACATGGCATGACAGCATGCGCGTACACTCACACCAGTACACACGATACAGAGCACACAGCAGAAGCACTGCTAATATGCTCAAAGCCGCGTTTTGCGAATGCGCTTTTGCTACAGTTTGCTGTAGAAGCGGGTGACTTGTCGGGCGCATCCTCACCACTACAACTACCAGAACACTTTTGCACACCATACACGTAGGGTTGGCCAGTACCACATATACACATATATAAATACACAACATATATTATATATAGTTCTGGCCAACCCTATGCGAGCACAGTCTCCACTGCCTAGACCGCTGCACGGTCTGTTCAAAAACGCACATATATACACACATGGCACACATACAAACACATACATACAGAATTTACATATAAAGCCATCAGTCAAAACGTGTGACTGCTAGGCTGCGTATGTAAAATGTGTAAAACTACGATAAATTGTGATAAATCGTGATAACACATACATACACACACATGACTCAGGTCCAGCGTTTGCAACTTAGCAAGCACAACTCCTAAAACTCCCTCCCTACCAGTGTGGCTCGTCCAGGCCTTTGCACCCAGCCTGTCCACAAACACGGGGGGCGCCTCATTTTCCACAGGGCTGGTGAACACTGGGGACATCTTGCGGGTGTTGAACACCTGCGCACGAGCACAAGGCACAGGAATGCACATCAAACCACAGGCGTGCAAGCACTTAGCTCATATGCCAGGATGAACACTGGGGACATCTTGGGTGATGAACATCCAGGCACGAGCACAAGGCACAGGAATGCACGTCAGACCACACACACACACACACACACACTCACACACACACACTCACACACACAAAACACGCACACAGGTTTGCATGCTCTTTGATCATGCCAAGGCGAACAACACGGGCAGAAGCAGGAAAACTTCACCTCTCTGGCTGCACACAATGTAACCAGCCCCTGAGTTCTGTTGAGCTTTAAAGACTCAGTGCATGTGGACACCATGACACATATGCCCGTGTGCCTATATCTTGGCCCAGTATTTGTGACCGCCATGCACAAAGAAGGGCACGACACAGATAAGAACGATTCAGGTTTCTTGAGACGCAGCTGCTTCACCTAGTGCAAAAATAAACGCACGCCTAACCCATCTTATGTGCGTCCTATCCTGCAACAAATAAGTGATTTAGAAAGTATGCGCACTAGGCACAATGAAGCAGCACGTGAAATTTGCTGAGCGTGGCAAAGTGCTGGCTGGCACATAAAAAGCTTTGCTTTTATAAGAGGACAATCATACGAAGGGAACTCCTACATACACTAAGGCACATACACACACATGCATACAGGCACGTCCTCACATACATATAAAGCACATCACACCGATCAAAAAGCCTAGAAACAGGACACACACACACGCACACGCACACACATACACACAAATAAACATACAAGCGAGCGAGTAGGGCAGTGGAAGAGCCATTAGGGCAGGGGTAGGGCACATTCAGGCACATGGCGTGCACACCTAGGCTGTCTGGCTGTTATTCGATATGTACAGTGGCGTGTGTGGAGGGTAACGCACATCAGAGCTGATGAAGTGTATGCTTAAGCAAGTTAGATTCTTTGCACTGCTTTGACATCCACACGACAAAAAATTCACGCCCAACCGTTGCAAGTGCTGCATATTCCAGATGTTAGGGGGTGTAGCTTATACCCCTTATTCAACCCTCAGTGCAGCACTCACACACATCCACCCTCATAACCCACACGCATGCACACACACACAAGCATACCTGGCCGTTGCGAGAGGTGTTGGGTGCGTAGAAGGGCTCAGTGTAGGACATTTGGAAGCCCAGGTCGGCCCCAGGGTTGCGCCAGTCACTCGAGGACAGGGAAGCACTCAACGACTGCAGTGCACACGGAGAACAAAGCAATTGCAATTTGATCGCAACAGAGATGCGCTCAACGGCTGCAGTACACACAAAAAACAAAGCAATTGCAATTTGATCGCAACAGGGATACGCTCAACGGCTGCAGTGCACACAAAAAACAAAGCAATTGCAATTTGATCGCAACAGGGATGCGCTCAACGGCTGCAGTGCACACGGAGAACAAAGCAATTGCCCTCTGATCGCAAAGAGTTCAAACACGCGCGCACACACACTAGGAAGAGGCACGTACACAAACACACTGACGCACACACTTCCACACACACATGCACACACGTACACACAAAACGCATGCAAGCATGCTAACGTCCGCACAGCCACATAATTGAACACACACCTGTGAGTCACCGAACAGGTTGCCATGGTTGATCTCTACTGAGCCTCCTGGAATGAGCGATTGGCGTGACAGCTGTGGCACGGGCCCCTTCATTTGGAAGGACCAGTCCAGGTCCAGCTGGGGATGTTGGGTAATTAGGAGTTGTATTGGTTTAAAGAGCAAATTGACAGAGGGGGCTAACTAAGAAAATGCCTGAAAATGTGCATTTTTGCATTCAGAAGGCAGCCACTCGCAGCCACTTCATCCGATCAACACCATCTTAGTACCAAATAGTAGCTGGCATTGAGAACTACCCGAGCATGTGCCCAGTTTTATGTGGGTCATTTTGCGTGCTGAGATAGACTGTATTAAGCACACATGGTGCATGTAAACCATAATGTGGTGCTTTCCATGGGGAAATGGCTTAAATCCTCATAAAACACCAAGCACTCAGCCGTTCTCTTTCATTTTGTGTTGTTGCAATGATAATCTTTTTTATTAAGGATTGTATAGCATTAAAATATTCCAGATTGGTGCAGTGGGAGATCTGGTAAAAATTTGTGGTAAAATTTGGCCTGCATGCCACAGCAAATTAAGCACATGCCCCCAAATTGGCAAGCTCCAAAATTTACATCTATGGACAGCAAAAGGATACATTTTATGTTAAATTTGGAGCTTGCCAATTTGGGGGCGTATAAGCCAAAGAGCATGAAACTTTTGCCCATTTTGGGCCTCAATTAGCCCCCTCTGGTATTTTGGCAGGGAAATCACCAAATATACGGTCGTACACGGTGTGTATATACGGTTCTGGCCAACCCTAGGTTTACGGCCGAGGCAGTTGCAGGTGATGGGGGCTTCTGTTGGCAACCCGATTACGCGTGTGTGTGTGTATGTGTGTGTGTGTGTGTGAGTGTATGTGTGTGTGTGTTGTGCACGCAAACGGGCATGATACAGAAGTATGGAATTAATGGACATTTTGGCCGGTCCTTCCTAAGAGTGGGAAAGATGGCACGTATCAAGGTAGCGTGCGTGCGCGCGCACACACTCAGATACTCAGTCATCATAATGATACTTGTCCTGGAGAGGTAGAGCTCTCTCTCTCTCTCTCTCTCTCTCTCTCTCTCTCCCTCTCTCTCTCTCTCTCTCTCTCTTCCACTTAATTTGCTGCAGGTGGCATTAAGGCATTTAAAGCGTAACGTGCCGCTGCGACCCTCCCTCTGCCAGTTTGCTGGCATCTGGAGGCTGCCAAGGGCAATTCATGTCCAGTGTGCTACAAGTTCTCTGCTACCAAGTTCTCTGCTGCTCTGAGCTGCGTGTTCCACAGGAATCCATAGTCAAACTCGTATCATATACCAAATCTAAAACTCTTCCTAGTTAGGGAGTTTGTTACTTCCAGTTATTTATACCAAAGCACGAGTATGCTGACTGCGGTTTACAGAACTATACAGAGCGGTCCTGCTGAGACGTAGGTGCCAATTTAAGCAGCATGGGTATTGCGCAAGTTGGACACCTGAACATACCAGCGTGGCTGGCCCGCAGTTGTGTCATACACTGCTCAATGAGGAACCCCAAACAGGAAGAATTGAGCTGCATCACCCTGTTGACTGATGTTGTTCGTCATCAGTTTTGACACACTGGCATTCTCAACTCCACCTCTCCATTTCGCTCCTTGCAACGCAAACACAATCTGTCAGCATTGAACACAACTCCACAAAGCAAAAGAACCTGTCTGAAGCCACATCACTAGGGTTGGCCAAAGCCGTATGCATACGCTGTATATAGCGAATAATCCCTGTGGTGGAGACCATACATACGGCGTTTAAATACGGTTCTGGTCAACCTTACACACCACCCTTTCAAGTGGCAGCAAAATGTGTGTGGCATGCGCCATCCGAGGCTGACGCACCTCCATGCTGCGTGGCTCCGTCTCCTCCACTTTGATGCGCACATTGATTTTAGAGGGGTCCATGAGGTCCTGCTCAGGCTCAATGTTGATGTCGTCAAGCAGGCCGCACGCATAGATGTTGTTCATCGCATCATAGCCGTCGTCGATATGGTAGTGCTCCCCTTTCTGCAGATTTTGTGCATGCGTGTGTGTGTGCTTGCATTGTGTGTGTGTGTTTGTGTGTGTGTGCATGCGTTGTGTGTGTGTGTGTGTGCATGCATGCATGCGTTGTGTGTGTGTGTGTGTGTGTGTGTGTGTGTGTGTGTGTGTGTGTGTGTGTGTGTGTGTGTGTGTGTGTGTGTGAGAGCGCGCCTGCACGTGGAAGGGGTCTCACTCAAGAGCAATTTGCACAACTTTGGCAGCCAAGTCGCCGGGTACGACAGGATTCATTACTGTCCGTTTACGCTTTATGTAGGTTAAATGCTTCACTGCTCAAGGCTTCAAACGCACTGACAACAATAACGTTGTGTATTTCACTGCAAGTTGAGCTCTTCACACGAGTTACTGACTCAATACTGGTCTCCTCAGATGAAATGGTTTAATGCTGTAGGGTGAAGTCATACAGTTGTGCACTTCACTCAAGTTACTGACTAGGTACTGGTCTCCTCAGATGAAATGGTTTAATGCTGTAGGGTGAAGTCACAACGACAACAGCCACCCACAAACATTTGTGTGTAGTCAACAACGACACAAACATTTGTGTGAAGTCACAACGGCAACAGCCACGCACAAACATTTGTGTTTGCAGAGCGCGGGACAATCGTCACAACCTCAAAACTCTGTTATATGCTCTAATAGAACAGCTGTCACCACAACCAAACCTGTGCCTACCTTGAAGCCTGCAGACTGTACGATCCGCTCTGACGGCACGACCTCTCCCTCACTGTACATGACCTCGTCGTCGCTGTCATTGCCAGCAAGCCGTGTCTTGGTGTACCTGACAACAGGCACGTTTCCAACATTGGTGTGTCTGACGACAGGCAAGCGTGCACTCACATGCACGTTTCCAACAGTGGTGTGTCTGGCGACATACAAACGTGCACGCATGCACGTTTCCAACATGAGTGTGCCTGAGGGCAGGCAAACGTGCACACACACACACACACACACACGCACGTTTCCAACATCAGTGTGCCTGATGACAGACACGTGCACACGCTTGCAATTCCCCAACGATGGTGTGCCTGAAGGCAGGCAGACATGCGCGCCACACACACACACATTCCCAACGCACACGCACACTGTAACATGCCTTGTCACGTATCGATTTGCTTAGTAACAATCACACAATTGCAAAATGCTTGCACACGTGCGCACAAGGAAGGAAAGGAACGCTTTTGCTCAGTGGAAGTCGTGCTTGACACAAGCAACATTGAGCAGCAGTGGTGCTTTGTAGCGGCACAAGCTTCACGCATGCATTATGTGCCATTTTGAGCTGCATCAGGTACACACACCGTGGACCTGTTGGCATCATGGGCTTTACCGTCACTCACAGCTACCCAAACCTCAACAGTACCAGCACTGGAGCCGAGCAAATGTGCACTAACCAACATCACATGCAAACACTATTTACATTAATCACTCACACACACACACACACACACACACACACACACACACACACACACACACACACACACACACACACACACACACACACACACCTCCACTTACATACACACTCACACGCACACACACTAGGCACTCACTTGACGCCCACATCGTTGATCTTGGCTTCAATCACGTTCGCTCTCAACGACCCCTCGTCCATGCCATCAAAGTAGCCTACGTAGCAGAAGGGCAGCCCACGGTCCTGGTACCTGCGGTCGTTGAGTAGAGTTGGTAAAGTCCCTCTTAAAATACAAAAAAAAAAAAGCTTGTGCTAAGTTCCAGCACTGGACGACTCACTCACAAAAGTGAACACACACACACACTCACGGCCCTGGTCACATGCAGTTACGAGCAGTAGTGCGTATGAACGTGCATGTATGCACGCATAAGGAGCAGCCTATGGGCTGGCGGTGCAATGTATTTGACAAAAGCTAGGCAGCTACAGTCAAAACAAGGGTGGGCAAGTTCAGATACGTAAAATTATGCAACCTCACAAACACACATAAAGACAAACAATGACATACAGACACGCGCACGCAAACATGCACAGTCACGCACGCACCATTTCTCAATTTTGGCCCGCACTTTATCCATGACCCCGATGTCCACCTTGTACACGTCGTCAGGCAGGCAGCCCTTAATAATGGCCTCCTGCGAGCGTAGCGACAACAAAAAGAGCTTGAAAAAATGGACCTTCAAAAGAAAGGAGAATGGTGCTATAGGAAAAGATGTGGGTCGAACTCATAATGGCAAAGGCAGCCGCTGAAAAAGAGGAGAGCTAGCTACATTGGCACATTGGGTAACACATCCTATGCATTACTAACACAAACATGTGCTATGTGCTATGTGCGTGCACAGACACTCGAACACACAGCACATACAAGCACAAGCAAGCGAACATGCACGGCAAACATACACTAACACACACCTGGGCAGCAGCAGGCATGAGGGTGGCTCCCTTGATGGAGATCTCATCAATTCCAGAGTAAACGTAAGGCGTGAACTTGTAGCGCACTCGCTGATGGTTGGACTTGTTGTCTACAAACTCAGTGCTGATCTGGACGCTGGCAATGTACTCATCGTATTGCCTAAAGTGGAGGAGAAAACAGTGAGAGTCAGGACTTCAAACGTAAGGAAGACATGTTTAAACTTGGAGCTGCTTTGAGTGAGTGCAGTCGCTCAAGCGAGACGTAAACGTTTGCAAGCTGACTGGAACAAGGCATGTATGGCATGAGTGGGTGGATGGATGACAGGTGTGCACGACATGTGACATGTGTCATGCGGGGCATGCGGTAAACAGGCACGTTTCTTTGGTTAAATTGTGCAGCAAGTGAACATCTGAGAATTTGCCATAATGCAACAATTATCAGGTTGTGCGCAATTGGTGGGTATGTGAGTGTGTGTGTGTGTGTGTGTGTGTGTGTGTGTGTGCGCGAGTGTGTGTGTACGCGCGCGTGTGTGTGTGTGTGTACGCGCGTGTGTGTACGCGCGTGCGTGTATGCTTTTTCCTTGCCGCCAGTTCCAGGACTCTCATGAGGCGCTATTATGCACCGCAAGCACATGTTTTGGCTTCCATGCCTTCACTTACTTTTCCAACAGCCTCCGGTCATCTACAACGTCTTGTTGGCCAAAAATGTGCCCTTCTTGTACGTTAAGCATGTCCTTGAGCTCATTCTGCGACGAGCAATTGCAGATGGGGTTGATTGAGCTTTGCATGGCAGGCACATGCGCGCATGTTCTCACGCACACACGCGTGCAAGCTGGGCGCACTCGACGAGCGCGTACAAACACACCTCCGCAGGCAAAGAGCCCACTTGGGGCCAGCCCTCCACCACCACCTCCACACATCTGTTGGTGCCCTGCCTCTCCCCCTCTGGAGCATCAATCTCGTCTGAGGGCGTGACCAGCTCCTTCCACACATCCTCCTGCTGCTGCTCAGGTTCAGGGGTGGCTGTGTCCTCTGAGGGGACCTCCTCCTCGGGTGCGTCCTCCGCTACGTCGTACAAGGGCTGTTGATGGCTGCCATCTCCCCCTCCTCCTCCTCCTCCTCCCGACCCATCTCCCCCTCCTCCTCCCCTCCGACCGTTCCCTCCATCGCCTGGGCCGAAGAACACGAAGCCAGACGCCGTGGTGGCCCCCAGCAGCGTGACGGGCTGCACGAGTCTGCGCGATGTGCTGCTGTTGCTGCTGCCGCTGGGGTTCCCTGCTGCAGTCCTGCCGGAAGTGCTGGCGCTCGCGGCATCATTGTTATCGCTAGGCTGCTGCTGCTGGCATCGCACTGGCAAAGCCACTGCCTTCCTGCTAGGTCTACGCACGATTTGGGGCTTCGCGCTTCCTTGGGTGGTTGCAGGGGTGGACCCCGCCCCCTTCAGGCCTCTCATTGTGACTATATTACGTTTATATATTCCTATCATATTTGACTTCTTTGTGTCAGTTGAATTCAGTTGGGGTAGATCTACGAGTTGAGTTCATGCAGAGGAAAGCAATTGATCCATACATGCAGGAGGAAAGCAGTTACCAATGCAGGAGGAAAGCAGTTACTGCAGGAAATGCGCCATGAAAAAAGAATCTCCCCCCGCTTTTTCAAATTATTTACCGAAATAATAATGGGTAAACTAGCGGACATACTCAGCCACCCCGGTGAATTTTTGCCCTTGGTGAGTCCTCAGCAGCTCGCATGCACCAGGCGGCACGGGAACCCTAGCTCACATCGCCATCGAGATTCGCCAGCATTAACGACATTGTGCTGCTTCTGCGTTTTCCTCTCCCCTTGCGGCACAGGCAAAGATATACCTAGCCTCCAAGCAGTCTTCCAAACTGCCCAAGGATCCCAAGCTCGCCTTCTGCTATGACATCCTCAACAAGGTTTCACGCAGGTGTGCACTCCACATGTTTGACCCGCACATACACACACAAACACACACGTCATGCAAGACAGCGTAGCACACACCTCCCACCAACCCCATTGCCCGTCGTTCCAGCTTTGCCGTGGTCATCCAGCAACTCCCCAACCCCCTGCGTGATGCCATTTGCGTGTTTTACCTGGTCCTGAGGGGACTGGACACCGTGGAGGATGACATGTCCATCCCCATCAAGACCAAAGTCCCGCTCCTCACGTCCTTCCATGAAAAGATCTACCAGAGGTGGGTGTGGTGATGAACATCCATATGCGCACTGCATCTGATTTCCAACTGTAATGCAAGCACGTATTCCACAACATGTCACATCCCCACTCTTTCCTCATCACCCTTCAGAGGCTTTACCATGGATTGCGGAACCCACCACTACATGCGGCTGATGGCTGAGTTTGGCATCGTAGTTGATGTGTTCCTGTCGCTGGACAAGGCCTCACAAGACGTGATTGCAGACATAACCAAGAACATGGGCTCAGGGATGGCCAAGTTCATCGAGAAGGAGGTGACTTACCCAGCATCTTTGAGGCACCACACATCAGCACTGCTTGAGTCATGCATCCAAACTGCAGTACTGACATGGCTTGCATCTGTTATCGGTGCATTTGAACTTCCAGAACTTCCACCACCCTTACCGGGAACTTCCCTTCATGCTTCCTGCAGGTTAACACAACATCTGAGTACGATCACTACTGCCACTATGTAGCTGGTCTCGTGGGCATTGGACTGTCTAAGCTGTTCGGTAAGTGCGGTATGCATTACTCGCAGGGTAGGTCTGCGAGCAATGTTTGCGCATCCCATCGTAGTCACGTAATACGTGAGAAAGTGCCTCAAAGAGCTGTGACCATTACGCACAGTGATGGCAATGCAAACATGTTTGAGCCCTTTACGACTTTGGTGCCCAGTACTACCACATGAATACACACACTTACACACTCCCTTTACATCTGCAACATGTTGTGTCGCTGCGCAGCTGCGTCAGGCTTGGAGGCTCCAGTTGTGGCCGACAACACGAGCCTGGCCAACCACATGGGCCTGTTTTTACAGAAGACAAACATCATTCGAGACTACCTGGTGCGTAGGTTTTTCAGGTGCAATTACACCTGCACTCACACAACACCACACCTTCACACCCACCTGATCCATCTCCATGTATGATATGATGAGCCTGGAGCACCAACCTCTGTTCATTCCATCTCCACGTGGACCCCCATGCCGTTTGCCACACTCCAGCAGTGTGTGAAACACTCTGCCGCTAATAGGGCTCTGCTTTGATGGTGAAGGTTTGCCACGTTGTCACTCGCTTGACCGCGCCTTGCAACCACAGCCAGCCGTGCTGAGATTGGGACCTGCTTTGTTTGTACTGAGTTTGCTAGCGTACACCCACCATGCAACCACCATAATCGAATCACGAGGGGTTCGCTTTGGAACTCTAAAGATTGGCTGAGTCAGTTGGTGTCTAAAGCTGAATGCTGCCGTAGAAAAAGGTTGAGACAACTGTGAAATCGTTGGGGTCAACGAGTCCAGCCAAATTTTGGCCAAAGCATTATTGTCTGTAACTGCATCGGTGTTAGGTACAAAACATGGCAGGGGACGGAATCGAGCATGATTTCATACTATAAGTCAGACGACGAATGACTCGTCGCCATGATGTTTGCAATCACGCACACATAGCCATTAACAGTCTGGCACAGCCACGCACACATAGCGACACGCAGACACGCGCACACACATACGCACACACTTGCACACACAAACACAAATACACACGCAGGAGGATGTGATGGAGGAGCCTGCACCACGCATGTTCTGGCCCCGTGACATTTGGAGCAAGTACGCGACCACTTTAGAGGACTTCAAGGAGCCTGCCAACCGAACAAAGGCCGTGCAGTGCCTCAACCACATGGTGCGCATTGCACAGTTGGCCAGGCGACTGTCAGAGCAGAGGAAAGAAAACGTGTTGCATTTAGTCAAAGCAACTGGCAGCTATCAAAGCAGGGTAGCGTGTTTGCCACCAGCTTGGATTGGGAGTGAAGTGTGCCATCCGACATCAACCATGCCTACTTGTAGGGAATCAGAGGGTGGGGCATGGCTTTTACTACCCAGATTGAGTTACCGTTGTTGAAGGCATGACAATTTAATTTTGCACATGGCAAGGGCAGAAAGATATCTTGAGCACGCAGGCGTGCAAATGAAAGCACATGGTGATGACAGCCGTAAGTCGTTGCACAAAACCGCATGCTTTGTTCCATATGCTTACCATCATTTGTAGCATACTTGTGCTTTTCATGATGCAAGCAACAGTGGACTTGACTGTGCAATTGCACATAGTGTATGTAGAACCCCAGCATAAATATAACCAAGGAATGTCTAACTTTTTCACAACTCAGGAGTGCTCACTCACAACCTGATCATGCCCAACATAAATCACTGTAGCACCATCCCACACTCTATAGGGTTGTTGACGTGCCCTTTAAACACCCCCCCCTCGTGCTCACAGGTCCTGGACGCCCTGCAGCACCTCCCGCACTCCATTAAATACATGAGCCACCTGCAAGACACCCAGATCTTCCGCTTCTGCGCCATCCCCCAGATAATGGCAGCAGGCACCCTGGCGCTGTGCTACGACAATGGCAAGGTGTTTGAAGGTGGGAGACAAGATTTAACAAGTTAAATCTGTGAAAGATATGCAAAAATGACAATGTGTTTGGTTTGTTCCGCCTGGCGTGCGCGAAGGCAAAACTCACAGGAGGCAGCTGAGTTTGTGATGGATATTGCTTAGGATATTATTCAGCACAAATTTTGTGCAAAGTCGCCTAAAGTAGACCTGCATTCAGCCTTTAACGATTGAAACATTCTCCTCGCATGGAAGAGCATTGTCTGTAAAATGTGTATACCAGATTGAGCATTACGCCATTGCGAATGGGACTTATGTGGAGTGCTTTCTTCCTGCACAGTAACAGATCATAAGTACCTGCAGGTCAATCTCAACCAGGATTACACAACAGAACAAACCCAACTCTGGCAGGAATAAAGAACATACTAACGTAATGTATATTCAGAATGAAAGGCCTCGAGGGGGCAGGGTGGCCCCCACAACAAACACCTGCCGCGCCACCATTAAGAAAACCCAAAAGCCCAACTTGTGCTCAGACTGAGCAGGGTGGTAGTGGCCCAGGCCAGTGCGATGCCAACATCAGCAGTAGCAGTAGCAAGAACAGCGGCTTACCAGCTAGCCGGCCCACAGACTTGTGGATGTGTTGCGCTGGTGGGTATGTTGTGCAATGCAGGTCCTGTCAAGTTGCGGCGTGGGCTGACAGCCAGTGTGTTTGACCGCTGCTCAAACATGCACGACCTGTACAGCTGGTTCCTGACCTTCTTGGAGGTACTAGAGCACAAGGTAAGGTTTCAGTGTACCTGATTTTCCCGGCAGCGCCTTGATTTGTGAACACAAATGTGTCCTCTGTTGTGTGCATGCGATGCCCTTACTTTTTTCTGTAGCGTGTCTGTTTCCGTCGTGCCCCCAAGTGTCATTCCTTCAATGCTTTGCTGCTTTTGTGTTGGCCATGGGGTTGCGTGCTCGATGTCTGGTTTGGTCGTCAGTTCAGGAGTAGTATTAATGTTTTGTGTTGGCCATGGGGTTGCGTGATCGATGTCTGGTTAGGTCGTCAGTTCAGGAGTAGTATTAATGTTTTGTGTTGGCCATGGGTTTGCGTGATCGATGTCTGGTTTGGTCGTCATTTTAGGAGTAGTATTAATGTTTTGTGTTGGCCATGGGGTTGCGTGATCGATGTCTGGTTTGGTCGTCAGTTCAGGAGTAGTATTAATGTTTTGTGTTGGCCATGGGTTTGCGTGATCGATGTCTGGTTTGGTCGTCAGTTTAGGAGTAGTATTAATGTTTTGTGTTGGCCATGGAGTTGTGTGATCGATGTCTGGTTTGGTCGTCAGTTCAGGAGTAGTATTAATGTTTTGTGTTGGCCATGGGGTTGCGTGATCGATGTCTGGTTTGGTCGTCAGTTCTGGAGTAGTATTAATGTTTTGTGTTGGCCATGGGGTTGCGTGATCGATGTCTGGTTTGGTCGTCAGTTCAGGAGTAGTATTAATGTTTTGTGTTGGCCATGGGGTTGCGTGATCGATGTCTGGTTTGGTCGTCAATTCAGGAGTAGTATTAATGTCCGGAATTATTAAGGATGCAAGGATGCTAGCAGTGCAAGGATGCTAGCAGTACAAGAGAGAGATGTGAGGCTTACTTGGGAAGCAGGAATGCATGGCTTAAGAGGGAGGCTGGAAAACCTTGTTACTCAATATGTGTCCCTCTCCTCTAACGCCAATGAAGGCTCTGAATCTGCGTGTCTGTGCACTGCTGCTTGCACATTTACTGAGCCAAGGAATGTGCGCTCCCTGACCATGGTTACGCACTCCTTCGTACGGCCGTATGATCCTGCTTTACATACACCAAGTGACACTACTCGGATTTATATCCTCATTCTCCTGTCAGTGCCTGCCTCCCTCCACTTTTCTTGGTACATCAGCTGTGTACACCAAAGGAAGGAGGCAGAGCCAAATTTAAGCCAGAATGGTCTCGTCGGGCCTTTGTTATAGCTCAACAAACATGAGCTCTCGCTCTTTAATCACGCTGCAGGTCTTGTATGACGTGGCGGGTGAGGACCCCACACGTGAGGATGTGCTGGACGAGGTAACACGGTATAAGGACGAATGCGGGACCGGCCTTCAACAGGTAAGGACAAAAAATGGACACACACTTCCACACAAGTGTGTGTCACACTTCCACAAGGTTGTCTAGCACTGATCATTGTCCATCTGGACTCACACTTCCACACAAGTGTGTGTCACACTTCCACAAGGTTGTCTAGCACTGATCATTGTCCATCTGGACTCACACTTCCACATGAGTGTGTGTCACATTTCTACAAGGTTGGTTTTTAGCACTAATCATAGGCGGTATGCAGCACGATTGGTGCTAGGGACTCAGGGACTTGAACAATCATACACAGAAAATACGGCAACACCTGACATCATTTTTTTGTGTTACGTAAACCCTGCAGAATTTTGTTCCTCAAACATGTGTTTTGCAACCTTGCTGGAGGGCTTTTACAAACTCACGTGGGCTTGCCTGATGCAACCTGCTTGTCGAGTCCTGTGTTTCTCTACTACATCAAAATTTAAATACACTGCTTCGATGTGGGTGCGAGCCTTTTGACGAATGCCGTGGAATGTATTTAACTAATATCTTGACTCATACACAACCTGTGCAGGAGGAGGACAAGATCTCAAAATCTGGAGTAGCGACTGCCATGGAGCTTGCAAACGATTTGGTCTGGGTCCTTGTGGCGGGCCTGTGGTTCTTCTACTCTTTCCGGATCGGCGGCGCCGAGCTGCCTGCGCCCTTGCTGTCTATACTGGCTCCATTCCCCTATTTTGTATGGTTGCACAAGTTCTTCTCGCTCACCTTCCTGCTCATGTCCATGCATGCCGCTGTGTTCTCAGACAGGTGATCCTTGCGCTTGAAACCTCCGGGACTTCCTGATAGGCGTGAGTTGAGTGTGGAAATAATCTGGTCGTGTGGATACACCACCATTGTTGGATTTTGGACGTCCATTCATTTACGCTAGAGTGGAGTGCGGAGAATTTTTTTTAGATCATCATACTTTCTCATACTTGCGTAGCTTGTTCAACGCACTTGAGCATGAGGGCACCGTTCCATTTGCTTTGTTTCTAGTCGAATGGTAAAAGCTCGTTGACAAAATTATTCCCGTTCGGCTGATTTCGTGTAGCTGCATCTTAAGAGATAATGGCCGTTCCTTCACCAATTGCACTCATTAAATTATGCACTGTTTAGTGCGTTGTTCTAATAGAATGGGAAGAAATTAGGTGGCCAGGCGGTGATGTCAGATAAACCTCTTTTTTCCAACCTAGTTGAGGGATTTTTATAAACAGCTTTTTGGCTCTGCTGATTGAAGGCAGCCAGTATTACTGAGCCCAGCAAAAGGCTACTGAGATGTAGACGCTGACCGGGAGCACTCACAGGGAAAAGAGAAAGAAAGGGACAGTCAGCAAAGGGGTGCTTACTTGAACCCGCAACTACGGTAAGGGTAAGGGTTACACAGCTATATCCGCCAGCGAGGGCAGTTGAGCTATAGCAAAAAAAAAAAGGCAGCTTCAAGAAGAGAAGGAGGCCAGACTGAACAAGACACCAAAAAAAGAGACAAGGT